>Ga0189286_100146_pt1 | contig 37941 bp, 38 predicted proteins | sample UW69minimetaG_FD_130330 | JGI IMG/M metagenome (GOLD analysis project Ga0189286, IMG submission 130330) | Marine microbial communities from the Costa Rica Dome - UW69 mini metaG | ecosystem: Environmental > Aquatic > Marine > Oceanic > Photic zone | place: Costa Rica: the Eastern Pacific...
AAATTGTTTTTTCTCTTCTGGTGTCATAATAACTGTGTGTGTTATAAAATTATACAAAAATTTAAGGCGGGTTTTAAAACCCGCCTTAAATCATACTTTACACAGTATTTTGGATACTACCTTCTGTAGATGTAAAGTAATCAATTTTCCATGTATCACCATATTTTTTGCAAATAGCTGTACATGCAAAATGTGTTTCTCCTTGCACCGAATTTCCTTCTTAGTTTTTATACGTTACTGTTACAATTTTGTCAACAATGGTATATGCCATGTTTCCATCATCCGAAAATTTAATGATTGGTTCAGTAACATCATCCCATTTTACAAATTCAACCGCAGAAAAATATCCGTTATAACGCGCTAATGTTTCTTCTTTTTTTGGGTGACTAATAATTCCCTTGTTTATAGAAATGAAATGCTGATAGAGCTGATTCAAAAAAGCAATGGAATCTTTTTTGAAGTGATGCGCTCTTTGAGCATTGTGCAATTTTAAGATTTGTTTCTTTTCTTTTTCAAGATCAAACGGTTGTTTATTAACACAAGAAGCAAATAGTAATAGCAGAAAATACTGATACTAAGTTGTTTTGTAGATATCATAATTACAGTATTTTTATGTTTTAAAACTATCGTTTCGTCCAAATGCGAAGGTTTAAATCCAAGTCATTAATGATTTCTAGAATACTATTTACCTCAGCTAAAAAACGTTCTATTTGGTTGAAACTTACCTCTTCATTAATGCTAGCTTCAAACATATCAAACGATTCACTGATGGCGATGTACACATAATGTCCTCTAAATGATAAGTATAAATTTTCGCCAAAACGATCTTCTAATTCTACAATTCTGCTCATCATTTTGGGCGTTAGAATATATCTAGCTTCTATTTGGTCGTCACTGTACACATTGAAACGATCTTCAAATTCAGGATCTTCCAATCGAACACGTTTGAATCGCGAAAACCACTTCCCGCCCGAAGAATACACATAGGTTTCGTGCTTAATTTCCTTGTTGAAATCTGCAATTAAAAATAAGCCTCTAAAGATAGTCGTATACCAGGTGGTTTTATTACCATCTTTATCTTTGGTTTCGTGTTTTTCTTCGGCATGAATTTCCGAAAAAGTAAAGGTAGTGGCATCTAATTTTCCTGTAAATAAATCTTCACCATTAAAACGATCAGGTCTTGTAAAAAGATTACTTGCAGTAAACATCGATTTAGATATATGCTGCTCGTCTTCATATAAAATGCCTGGAAATTCCGCTTCTACAATCGGTTTTAATACTTCATCCTTATATTTTTCAACCCACTTTCCTTTGAGTGAAAAAGAAATTGAGTAGGGAATCATAAAAATGATAGCTGGAGCCAAGAAAATAATCAGCAACATATAGTTATTGTGAAGTCGAATAACTTCAAATAATACTAAAAGAAACCCTAAAGCTACAATACCAAGATACACATATATTGTTGTTTTCCAGTTCTTTTTTGACCTTCTAAAGATATCTTGTTTCGCAGCTTTGAATGTGGAAAGAATCGCTGCGTATCTATTTTTTACTTCTTCAGAAATCATTAATTGTCAAATAAATTCTTTACACTAGGATTTTCTCTTTCTTCTGGATATACATCAAAGAATTCTTCTCTTCTAAAGTTGAAGATATTAGCAATAATGTTTGAAGGAAACTTATCCAATCCATTATTATAATCCAATACAGAAGCATTATACGCTCTTCTAGAAGCCGATAATTGACTTTCAATTTCGTTTAGGTTGTATTGAAGATTTAGGAAGTTTTCGTTGGCTTTTAAGTCAGGATAATTTTCAACACTTACGTTGAGTTGTTGCAAACCTTGCGACAATTTATTTTCTAATAGATGTCTTTCAGATTTATCTATAGGTTGTGTCATTAATTTTGATCGCAGAGCAGTAATGTTTTCTAACAAATCTTTCTCATGATTCATATATTGTTTGACAGTTTCTACTAAATTTGGAATGAGATCGTAGCGTTTTTTGAGCATAACGTCAATAGAGCTTTCGGCATTTTGTACTTGATTCCTTCTTCCAATTAAACTGTTGTAAATAGCAATAACTGCAATTAAAATGATGACAATAATCGCAATGAGAGCAATAGACATTTCCATAGTTTTAAATTTTAGATTAGTGTATATTTTATTGTATGCGTGTTATTTTTTGATAGAATATTTCACGCTACATCAAAATTCTCGATAAAATACATGATTTTTTTAGGATTTGAAATGAAAATGTAGCGATTGTTATAAATGAAGTACTCGCGGAAATGTTTGTAGTATTTTTGGGGAGAATATAAAGTTCTCCAAACCTTTGATCCTTTAAATCAAAAGTGCATGTCAGATATCTGAATTAATATGAAAAATACCAGTCATACCGTAAATATGGGATTTCTTTGATCAGTCGTTTTTTATAAACTCTAGCTTTTATTAGAAAAGGAATGGATACCAGTACTCCAAAAATACTTAAAAAGAACAGAATATTTCTTGAGAAGGAATGTTTTGATAGGCTCAAAACTGTAGTGTCAATATATACAAGTCCAATAATAGTTAGCGGTGTAGAAATTATAAGTATCACAGTAGCCATTAAAATACTTTGGTTTATACTTTTGAGTTTCTTTTTATTTCTTTTGATCAATGCCGTAACGCGCTCAGAAAAAGTATTATTCCAATAACATTTAGAGCATCTTCCTTCTTTAAATGTATGATGACATTGACGTTGTCCATACAAGTAATGCGCGCAATTTGGACACAAGTTTTCTTTTTTGGAAGTAGCTGCATAGTACTCGCTTTTACATTCTTTGCAAGTATTTATTTCTTTCTTTCGTCATTCTTTTGTATTTGTTTATTCTAGGATGGCGACTACACGCGCAGGCGCCGCTGAAGCTCCTACAATTTTTAAAGGAAATACAGCCACTTTAAACCCTGTGTGAGGTAGCGCATCTAAATTAACCAGTTGTTCCATATGGCAATATTCTTTGCGTTGTCCAACTAAGTGCGCTTCCCAAAATAGCTCGGAATTCCCTGTTTGTTTGGCTTTTTGAAGCATATACGGCAGTGGCAAATCCCAACCCCAAGAATCAATTCCCATGACTTTGATTCCTTGGTCTATGAGCCATTCTGTAGCTTCGGCGCTCATGCCTGTTCCGATTTTATGAAAATCTTTTGTGCCGTTAAATTTGTCTCTTCCTGTTTTGATTAATACAATCATTTTAGGTTTGATTGTTAGGTTATTTTCGGAGAGAAATGTTGTAATATCTTCAACCGTAATGGCATCAAAATCAGCTTTGTGCTTCATATCAATTACAATACCTTCACCATAACACCAGTCGAGTGGAACTTCATCTATAGTTTTGGCTTTTTCTCCATTTACAGTTGGAGAGTAGTGCCAAGGCGCATCAATATGTGTGGTAGAATGTACGCCCATTTTTTTGATGGTATCATCTGCCCAACCATCAAATCCTTTTGGAAATAATTTAAAAGGCAACCCCAAGACGCGAATGAGCCATTTGGCTTTGCGATGTGGTTTATGCTTGATTTTAACTTTCATAAACCAAGGATCGTTTTTATTGTATTGAATTGGTTTGGAAAGGTCAATAATTTTCATGGTTGGTAGTTTTGGTTAGTCAGTTTTTATTTTAATTCCCGAAAGTAAATAGTCTGGATTATCTGTTCCGAAAGTTAAAAATAAATAGAGATAATTATCGTGAAATATCGGAGAAATAAATCCTCCTAAATGATCAGATGTCCATTCGTATTCAGGGTATTTGTTATAAATCGTCATTGGGTTTACAATCAATGGACTTCGTTTATCGTGAATCCACTCGTTATTTTCAAGTGAAAGCAAACCGTATTCACGATTGAAAGAAGTTAAATATTCCGAAGGCAATTCCTCACTTCCTAATAGTATGTATAGTTTTGAATTGAAAGCTATATAAGTTGCGTCATCTGCTTTGCCACGTACATATCCTGTTTCATTTTTGGCTTTTTGTATGATTTTAGAAGAATGAATTCCTTTGTTCTGATTGAAGGCTTTTAGAATGTTTTTAGTGGTAATCTCATGAATTTCAGATTCAATAAAACGTTTGCTTCTTCTGTGAAATAATATTCTATACAAGCCTTTGTGTTTTGTGATTGCTAAGGGGAAACTATTTTGATTTTCACCATGCCAATCTGGAATTTTGATTTCTTGCGGCGCTTGAACAATTTCTAGTTTTTTATTCAGAATCATATACGCAGAAGTGTACTTTCCGTTTGGTTGTTCTACGCCAAGTAACACTAAATAAGTTCCGTTTTTCAGTTCTAGAGGATTTCCAGTACTAAATACATTTCCTTCTTTTTTTGCAAACGGAATTTGCGAGGTGTCTAATAGTTTTTGTACTTGAAACGTCCAGTTTTCCATATCAGTACTTGTGGCATAATAGATGGCTCTTGTTTTATGTGCGCCAAATATTACGGGAGTTAGTAAGACATAATCATTTTTGCTTCTTTCAATAATGCCACCAGCTTGTATATAGTTAATACGCTCGTCTTTTATGTATGTTGGATATTCTTTAAATAAAGGTTTGTTATGGATAATTTTGTAATTGATAAACGGATTAAAAAACTCTAAGGTTTCACCTTCATCCATGTTGAAAACGCCTGCATAGGTTTCGCCAAGTGTGATCCAACCTGAATTCGCATCCACATTTTTTATTTCTACAATCGTAGATGCTTCTTCACTTTGAGTAATAAACCAAGACTGTTTTTCTGTTGCTTGTACAAGGAGATTCTGTAAGTTTTGGTAATTTGTTTTAATACGATTATTTTCTTCATCAATCTCAATAATGTGAATTGGATTGGCGCGAGCTATATTACTTTCCGTATCTGATATCAGACAATTTGCAAAAAGATCATTTAAGTTTTGCGCTGGTAATGAGAAACTGCATAGAATACAGAAAAGTAGTAGTGATTTTTTCATGAAAATGATACTGATTTTTCATATTATCTGTATGGAGGACCTGAAACCCAACCTACAATAGACTGGCGTGTTCCTTTTGTGATTTCCGTCACACGGTGCATTATGAATGAAGGAAAAACAATAATTGTTCCTTTGGTTCTAGGCGCTTTAACTATTTTTTTGTTGATCATAAATTCTAAATCGCCACCTTCATAGTCATCAGGATCTGATAATTGGATGGTCATACTTAGTTTTCTAGCAGAAATTTCTCCTGCGCCAAAATCAAGATGCCAATCAAAAAAGTCGCCAGTACTGTATCTGGTTAACTGTAATTCTTGATGAAAACCTAACAAATCAAACCAATAGCGTTCGTTATTACATGCCACAGCAATACTCGCCAGTTTGCTGTAAATCCAATCATTTTCAGGAGTATTATCAATAAACATCACGGAGCTTTTTCGCAATTCATCATCATATTTATTATCACCAGAAAGAGTTGCTTTTATGGTCTTATCATCATCCCAAAAATTCAAAATTCTATCGATTTCATGTGGAAGAAACAAGCCTTGATAGTATACATATTCTGCAAAATTGTGTTTTAAAGGAAGTCCAAAAGAGTAATTTATTGACATAATAGAAGCTGGTTGTTTTATGGAAACAAGATAATGAAATTATAATCTAACAAAAAAACTACTTAAAATCATGATAAAATTAGATTGAAGAAATATCTAAATCAATATTAATGTCTTCAATTTGAGTCATTTCAAGATCAAAACTTGAGACTCTCTAGATGTTCTTATAAATTTTTGAAGTAGTCTTTTTCTTTTGAATAGCTTCAATTTTATCTTCGTTAGAGAGCTTTACATAAGGAATACTTTCTTTATTTAGAATTTTTACACCTTCAAATTTTAATTCAAATCTATATGTGTTTTTAGCCGAACCACCTTCACGCCTTAAATTCCAAAACTTATTGATTTCAAAATTTTTATAAGCATTAAATTCTCCTTCAAAATGCCCTAAATTATTATGAGTGACCAATTGAACTTTTGCCCCTTTAATGAATAAATTTTTTAGAGAAATACGTATATGTTTCTCGGATTCTGATTTTTTAAATTGAATTGTACCACTGACCAATAAATCATAACCATTACAAAAGTTCATTGCTTTTAAGATGTATTCGTTTTGTTCTTGCAACTTTTTATTATCAAGTTTATCATTTACTTGTTGGTATATAGTCACAGAGGTGAGTACAAGCAAAACACCAATCAAGACAAAGCCAAACTTAAAATTAATGGTTTGCGAATATTTTTCTTAGGTTGGAATAGAATTCTATTTAAAGCAACTATTAATGTAAGAATCCCGATTATATATGCCATATTTTATTTTTATCGAGTTTAAAGATTTATAGTATTTTAATGTGAGGAAACACACATTAAAACTAATTTAAAAAAGCGGTGTTATATAAGTAGCATCATTCAAAAACCACTTCATCAATATAGATTGTTTGTGGAAATCCAAAACTGCTTGAAAAGAGTACCAAACCAGAGCGAATACAGCTTAAATCTTCGCGTTTGATTTTAAATGTATATTTTTTCCATTCGCTAGTTAGTTCAAGTTTTTTAGATTTTTTTGCGGTATCAGGAAAGGGTTTGTCCTTGTCTATCAAACCAAAACCAATAGTTGCCGTAACGCCATCACGATTGGCTTTTGCCCAAAAAGAGAATTTTTTTGCACCTTCTATTTCGTAACCACCTAAGGTTTCTCCCCAATCGTCTTTTGGATCTACAAAGGCAAGTCCGTACCAACCACTTCGCTCTTTGTATTCTATTTTGATAGCATAGTTTCCAGCATGTACTTCGTCAGTGTTTTGGGTATCTACTGACATAGCTTTGTAATTTCCCATGTATCCAGTTGGTATGTATGGTAAATCATTTCCATCTTTATACACATAAAAAGGAAGTGTTACTTTTGGAACTAAATATTTTTTGTTTTTGGCATCTTCATCGTTTACTTTAATTCCTGTGGAAGCAATACCTACATTGTTAAAAGTATCTTGCACATTGACATAAACTTTGACAGCGCCATGTTCTTTAGGAATTTGAATTTCGAAACCATCTTTCAACGAGCCTTTGGAGTTTACTTTATTGATTTGACTTCTTCGTTTGCGACTTCCTGTTCGTTGATTGTAGAAGAAAGTAACGGTTAAATCTTCATTTTCAGCATCTAAGACTTCTAAAGAAACAGGAATCCATGTATGACTTTCTAAAGTTGTTTCTGGTAATTCAAAGGTTTTTATTTTAGGAATTGCATTTGTAGGTTCTTTTCTAGTATATGCCTTACGAATTCCCCAATATGTTGGACGATATAAACCTCTGTGATGCGTAAATAACCATGGCGTTCCAAAATCATTTCCGTTGGCATAATGAAAGACATACACTCCTAAACACTGCGATTTATTTTGAATCCAGTTGTGATAACCATCTACAATTGTATTGTATTTTTCTTCGTCAGATGGCTCTACTTTGACGCCATTTTTTTCATTTTTAATGTCCCATTCTCCAGTAACATTAAATTCAGTAATGATATACGGTTTGTCAATAGTTCTTTTTTGGAGTTCTTCTTGAAGAAAATTTGCACCAGCGCCATAACAGTTTAAACCATAAATATCTACAGAAGGTACATATTTTTGCCACCATTCCAATCCAAACGTCCATGCTTCAGTAGAAGAAATGGGATGGTTTTTATCAATCTTTTTAATGTCACTGCATACACGCTCTAAAAATTTGGAATAGGCTTCTTTTTCAGCGTCTGTTGCCATGTTGAGATAGACTTCATTTCCAACGCCCCAAGTCAGTACAGCAGGATGATCTTTATACATTTCAACTACTCTTATAGAGGTCTCATACATGGCTTCCATACCTTCCATATCTTGTAAATAATCAAAACTATCATCGTCTTCCATGCCAGGACGTCCGTGTCGCATCCAAATACCAACCATGACTTTGATATTGTATTTATGAGCAGCATCTAAAAACTTTTTGGTGTTTTTTCCGGTTGCCCATGTACGAAGCGTATTGACACCAAGCGATTGCAAATCTTTGAAATAGGCATCATAATTGGCAACATCGTTTTCATGTCCAAACGTAGCGCCTTTTACAACAAAAGGTTGCCCATTGACTAATAAACGCCAAGTAGCATCTTTTTTGTCAAGAGTTACTTGTGCATTCGTACTAAAACAACAGAAATACAATAAGAGTATGCTAAAAATAGAAGTTTTGCTTTTATTCATACATTGAGGAATTAGAAATGTGCAGTACTATAAAAATACGAATTATTGCTGACTTTTTTTTGAAGTTTTCCAAATCCCCAAACAAAATATAACCCAACAAAAAAAAGATAATGATACTTGAAATTTCAAATTTCTGTTCAAAAACTAATTGCAAAACAACATGAATCAATGTCATTACACCAACGGTTCGTAGTGTCCAACTATTTTTAATGAAGTTTATAATTTTATTCATGGTAAATGATTCTATACATAGAGATAAGTTGCTAATTTGCAAGGTATTTTACTTACTTAATTCATTATTTCCAAAACTTCCAGAATGTTTTTTTAGCCACTATTTTATTTGTGGATGTATGTTCTTTTTGAAAAATTGAAAATACACGATCGTAATTGTAATCAATACCATCATATGCTTTTTGCCAATTGATATCAGTAATTTTTATGCGGGTTTCTACAGAATTATTCCAAGAAGTTTGAAAGTTATTTTCATGCAATAACTCAATAATTCGATTGGCGATTTTAAGTGCTATTTCATCATTGTAATCTACGCTGTCAAATCCGATAAAGAGTACTTTTTCGTGAATGGCACGTTTTAAATCTTGAATGTGATAATAGCAATATCCTTTAGCTGTAATACCTAAGGTGCTGAGTTCGTCAATAATTTCTCTACAATCACCTTCTGCATCTTGTCGTGTAAATCCTGCTTTGTGAAGACTTACAATTTTTTCTTTGTTGAGTTGGTCAAATACTGCTACAAGTCTATCAAAATCTGTTGGTTTCTTCCATTGTAGACTTTCTTTTTTGTGAGCTGCAAATTGTTTTGAAATCTCTGTATGTAGCCAATCAACGTCAAAATCATCTACATCATAAAACAGGTCATTAATAATTTCAGAAATTGTATATTCATCGTCAAAGCCAAAAAGAACTTCTTTTTGAATTTGTTCTAGCGTTTCATCTTTTAGTGCTTGTGTCAAGAATGTTTATTTTTTAGCAATAACAAATTAGTCTTTTATTCTACTTTTTAAGTAATGTAAATATAGAAAGAGTCCACCCAAAACAAAGAGTACAAATTTTAGAATAATCAAGAAAACTTTTGTTCCATCCATACGCCCACTGTACTCAAAATAATTAAGAACAGATTCTATATCAATCCAAAATATACAAGCAATCAGAATGCTAATACCAATTTTTCCAAATAATAAATTTAGATTTTCTGTACGTGTAAACGCTTTCCCTTCTCGTTTGTTTAAGAATGCTTTTTTGAAAAAGATCATTTCTAATAAAACTCCTAAAACCCATGAAACTGAAGTTACTATTAAAAGTATTGTAAGTCCTTGACCTGTTGAGATACCTATAAATGTGCTCAATACAAAGAATAAAATTAAGCCAGGGATGAAGTTCAGTATGAATTTGTCGAATATGATTTCATTAAAAAATGTATTGATTTTGTTATTATCCATGTTTATTATTATTAGTGGTTATTTTTCTTGGTTAGAATTGATTATCTTCTTTAAAAGTAAGAAATTACTAAAGAAGTATGAAGATTAATATTTCGGAATGTGAAATGAAGGAGGAAATAATATGATATTCAGCAATGAGTTCAGTCAGAAACTTTGATGAATTAAAATTCCAAAAAACAAAAAAGCGGTTTATCTTTACACTTTAGAATTCTACAAAACATGCGAATACATTTTATAGCAATTGGCGGAAGCGCAATGCACAATTTAGCCTTAGCTCTACATGCCAAAGGATACCAAATTACAGGAAGTGACGATGTGATTTTTGAACCTTCAAAAAGGCGATTAGAAGCCAAGGGATTGTTGCCAGAAACTTTTGGTTGGTTTCCAGAAAAAATTACTGCCGATTTGGATGCTATTATTTTAGGAATGCACGCAAAACCTGATAATGCAGAATTATTGAAAGCGCAAGAATTAGGAATTACTATTTATTCGTATCCAGAGTTTTTGTACGAACAGTCTAAATACAAAACACGTGTTGTGATTGGCGGAAGTCATGGGAAAACGACCATTACTTCGATGATTTTACATGTGTTAAATTACCATGACATTGCAGTCGATTATATGGTAGGTGCGCAATTGGAAGGATTTGATACGATGGTACATCTTACCGAAGAAAACGATTTTATTGTTTTGGAAGGAGACGAATATTTATCGTCGCCAATTGATCGTAGACCAAAATTTCATTTGTACAAACCGAATATTGCTTTGTTAAGTGGAATTGCTTGGGATCATATCAATGTGTTTCCAACGTATGAAAACTATGTAGAGCAATTTCAAATATTTGTAGATTCTATTACTAGAGGTGGAAGCATCAATTACAACGAGGAAGATCCAGAAGTTGTCAAAGTTGTAGAAGCTTCTGAGAATCCAATTCGTAAATTGAGTTATAAAACACCAAACTACACAATTGAAAATGGAGAAACCTTTTTAGAAACTCCTGATGGTTTGATGCCGATTGAAGTATTCGGAAAACATAACCTTAACAATCTTGCTGGAGCCAAATGGATTTGCCAACATATAGGCGTAGACGAAGAAGATTTCTACGAAGCCATTTCTACGTTTAAAGGAGCAAGCAAGCGCTTAGAAAAAATAGCAGAGAAAGGTTCTACGGTAGTGTATAAAGACTTTGCACATTCGCCAAGTAAAGTAAAAGCAACTACGCAAGCAGTAAAAGAACAGTATGCAGATAGTACAGTATTTGCTTGCTTAGAATTACATACTTATAGTAGTTTGAATGCCGAATTTTTAAAAGAATACAAAGGTGCTTTAGATGCTGCAGACAAAGCAGTAGTATTCTATTCTCCACATGCTGTAAAAATTAAACAATTGGACGAAGTTTCAGAAGCGCAAATTGCAGCAGCTTTTCAACGAGAAGATTTAGTTATTTATACAGATCCAGCAGCATTCAAAGCATATTTATTCAGTCAAAACTTACAAAACACAGCTGTATTACTCATGAGTTCTGGAAACTATGGAGGACTCGATTTGGAAGAATTTACACAACATATACACTAAAAAAAAGTAGCGTTAGGGAAAAAGACCAAACCAATAAAACCAACTGCATATTTTTCATAATTACTTTTACCAAAATAATAAATCGATTAATTATGAAAAAACCACTTTTCTTAGCGTTTATAGCGCTTAGTTTATCCATTATTTCTTGTTCCAACGATGGCAATATTATTCCTGAACCCGAAGAAAATTTCTTTGCTTTAACCGTTGGGAATTCTTGGGTATACGAACATTGTCGTAGAGAAAATCAAGTTACAGCAGTCTATAATAGTGTTGGTGTTATAGATTCTATTAAAATTACAGGAACCGAAATCATCGACGGCAACGAGTTTTATAAATATCGAATTCGCACTTCAGGAAACGATACAAACAATCCTATATATCGACAAAACAGAGAGCGTTTTCAATATCTCAGAGATTCTACTGGTTATTTAGTCAACCAACTAGGAGATATATTATTCTCTGGAGAAGACGAACAAGAGTTTCTGGCAAGTGATGGCGCTACTTATCCAGTTTATTCCAGACGTGGAGAAGGCACAGAAACAATTTCAACACTAAGCTGGTGAATTTGAATGTGAATTTATGGAAGTATATGCACGTATGGCTCCTAGTGGAGAATTGCTGCCAGGACTTGATAAAAAATACTATACAAACGGTATTGGACGTGTTCTTAGTACCATATCTTTTGCAAGTAGCCCAATTCCTGTAACAGAACAACGTTTGATTTCTTACGATATTCAATAGAACTATTTCAAAATACCATAAATAATTTACTTTAAGTGACCTGTGTAGAAGTTAGTGTTAACTACACAATGTTGTCGAGAAAAGCCGTAATATCCTTGCGGCTTTCTTGTATTAAAACTTCTTTGGCAAGTTTTTTGTCTTTGGGCAATTTATCTTGTGATAACTTAAACTTTCCTTCCCAAGATGTAATTTCTAATTTTATTCCAACAATATAGTCCAAGAGTGCTTGTGCTCTTGGGTTTTTAGTATCTAGTACATACGGATTGTCTGAAGTTTCCAAAGTAGACGTCATGTGTGCAATAGAAGCAATTACGTCCTCATTATTTGGGATGCGTGTAGCTTTTGCCGAAATGTGTACCTTGATATAATTCCATGTGGGAAATTGTGTGGTGCTATAAGTATTTGGTGAAATGTAACAATTTGGTCCGTGAAATATAGCTTGCGCAGGAATGTTCTCTTGAAGCAATTCAATATGCGGATTAAACTTATCTACATGTCCAATCAAAGAACCAAACTCACCATCGGAAGCGTTATACATCAACGGAAGATGCGTGGTGAAAATTTCACTGTCTTTCGCAGAAATTAAAGTAGCTAATGGATATTGCTTGATCGTTTCAACAATATTCGTAAAATCGGTCTCTTGATGATGTTTTGGAGGATAATTCATATTTACACACCAAATTGCGTTAAATGATGATTCAAATGTTTATACTGCATCTTTCCCCATTGTTCATGTGTAAAGTCTCCAAACAATGGATGAGCTGGCCATTCAGTTGTATCTTCAGAAGCACTAAATTTAGTTACCAATGCAGCTAGTTTTGCTTTTTCAGCAGCAAGATCTCTTTCATCACTAATAATAAAATCACGTACAGTAGCTAAATCTTGTTTCCAAGGCTTATCGTTATACATTAAAGGTTTGTATATCCTAAAAACCAATCGTTTCATAAAACCAAGTTTCTTTTTACCAAGTTGTAAAGATCCCATGGCAACTTCTAAAGGTTTCTGGCAGTGCGTACACATCTGTGCAACCGACATTTTTCCCCAACTAGGAGTTGATTCTACAGTTAAACTCTCAATACGATTTTGAATTTCTTCATGAGTATCTGCGTCAAATAATGATTTCATGTTGGTGTATTTTTAATGATGTAATTGTAAAAAATAGTTGCGATCTAAAGGTACTGTAATCGCCTTAAACCTAAAAATAATTCTTAAAAAATAACGCTTATATAATTTTTTCAACGCTTATAAACTCATTTTACAAATCAATAGAAAAAAAGAGTAGCTTTAATCAAATTGGAGTAAAAATGAAAGACAGAAATGTACAGCTTGGATCTATAAAATATTGGTCAGAAGATGACCGACCACGGGAAAAATTAGAACTCAAAGGTAAAACCGCTTTGAGTGATGCTGAATTATTAGCCATCTTAATTCGATTGGGCAATAAAGAAGAAAGTGCTGTGTCGCTTTCCAAACGAATTTTGGCCTCTGTTGATGGAAATTTGAATGAACTAGGAAAACTATCTTCCGAACAACTCCAAAAGTTTAAAGGTGTCGGTTTGGTCAAGGCAATTACTATCATAGCAGCATTAGAATTAGGGAAACGTAGGCAAATAGAAACCAAAGTAGAACGTAAAAAAATCACTTCAAGCAAAATGGTGTTTGAAATTATGCAACCGATTATTGGCGAATTACCACACGAAGAATTTTGGATTATCTATTTAAACAATTCCAACAAAGTCCTCAAAAAAACACGATTAAGCAAAGGCGGCATTACAGGAACATTGGTCGATATTCGTTTGGTCTTAAAAACAGCTTTAGAAGTTGGAGCCGTGGCAATTATACTAGCACACAATCATCCATCAGGTACTTTAAAAGCAAGTGCAGCTGACAAAGCTATCACTAAGAAATTGAGTTTGGGTGCTGAAAATTTAGATATAAAAGTATTAGATCATTTAATTATCACAGAAAAAGAGTATTTTAGTTTCGCTGATGAAAACTTACTCTAAGAACTCGTTTATACTATGTACATTTAAGCGAAAATTAGAACTTAAAAAGTAAATTTTCAACAAAATAAAAAGTTTAAAAGAGTTCCACAATGCTGTTAGTATATACGAAAACCATTACCCCAAGATTACGATATACATTCAAACATGTACTCACACGTATTTTAGGAATTTCTATTGATTTTACAACGAAAATTGAAACCTTTATTGCTCACAATGAAGTCAAAATGTCGTATGTAAAACAACCATTAGGCGATGAATTTTCAGTGCGAAGTCATGATTTACTTTTTGAACAAGGAATAGGAGAAGTAGAATTTTCTATTCAAAAATGGGACAACACTCCTTGTTTTTTTCCAACTGGAGAAAAAAGCTCGATTCCGTATGACATTTTTGCAGCAAGTTTTTACATGTTGAGTCGTTATGAAGAATATTTACCGTACGTAAAAGACGAGCATGGGCGTTATACCGCAGAAGAAAGCTTAGCGTTTAAAAACGATTTTCTTACCACTCCAGTAGTGGATATTTGGGCACATAAGTTTTTAGAAATTATTTTGGAACGTTTTCCTGATGTTGTGTCCGAAAAGCGTGTCTTTGAATACAAACCCATCATAAATATTCCGGTGGCGTATGCGTATAAAAAACGTGGTATTTTAAGAACATTAGGTGGTTTTGCTACAGATATTGTACGACTTAAGTTTTCACGTTTCATAGAACGTTTTGCAGTATTACTAGGAATGCGAGACGATCCTTTTGACAATTTTGAAACCTTTATTGCATTACACAAAAAGTATCAATCAAAAGCGTATTATTTCTTTCAAATTGGCGATTATGCAACCAATGATCATAACATATCCATTTATAAAAATGTATTTGTGCGTTTGATAAAAAACGTATCCGATTATAGCAAAGTGGGACTGTTAGCATCGTATGCTTCCTTTTCGGAAATCAAAAAATTGAAAATAGAGAAGAAGCGACTGACGACTACCATTAATAAACCTGTGAAGCGCGTGCGACAACATTTTAATATGCTTAATGTTCCACAATTTTATCGAGCGCTGATTAATTTAGAATTTACAGAAGATTATTCAATGGGTTACAGAGATACTATTGGATTTCGCGCAGGTACCTGTAGTCCGTTTTACTTTTATGACATTGGCATGGAAATTCAAACACCTTTAAAAGTCAATCCATTTTGCATGCAATATACAGGTGATATAGAATCGGAGATTTTTCCGAATGAAATCATGAAAATGGCAACTGAAGTCCAAAAAGTAAATGGTACTTTTGTAGCAGTATTTCACAATGTAGTGCTTTCAGAACGCAATATGGAGTGGAAAGAATTGTATGTCAATTTATTAAAAGCGTATAGCAATGAAACACATCACTGATATTTTCTTTGATTTAGATCACACACTTTGGGATTTTGAAAAAAACTCTGCGTTAACCTTTAAAAAAATACTATCTGAAAATAAAGTTGACGTTGAAATTGAACGCTTTTTAGCAGTATATGTGCCTGTAAATTTGGAGTATTGGCGCTTGTATCGTCATGAGAAAATTACCAAAAAAGAACTGCGCTACCAACGTTTGTCAAAAACATTTCAGGCTCTTGAATATAATGCTTCAGACGATTTAATTGATACACTATCTTTTCAATATATAGAATTTTTATCTACGTTTAACCATCTTTTTGATTACACAGAAACGTTATTAGATAATCTTCAAGAGCGCTATAAACTTCACATAATTACAAATGGTTTTCGCGAAGTACAACGTAAAAAGATGAAAGCTTCAGGAATTTTTAACTATTTTGAACATATTATTGATTCCGAAAGTGTCAATGTAAAAAAACCGAATCCAAAAATCTTTGAACACGCGTTAGAATTGGCAAAAGTAGCACCCGAAAACGCACTGATGGTAGGTGATAGTTTTGAAGCAGACATCATGGGAGCATTGGAAGTAAACATGCATGCCATACATGTAGATTTTGATAAAAAGTACACACATTTGCTCTGCCCAATTGTACATCACTTAGCAGAAATTGAAAAAATCCTGTAATAAATTGTAAAAAGCGTCGTTTTTTTAATAGAAAGTTGTTATTAAGAAGAAAAGTCGTATGCTTTTCCCAAAAGTTGAATTATATTCAATATCCTGCCTTATTGCATTGTTTTTTTAGTGAATGATTCTGAATTGAAAGCTTTTCAAAAGTTTTGCATATAGGTATATCCTTAAATTAAAATCTTGATTGCAGATGTTACAAAAAATTGCGCCAATACTATTTGTACTTCTCTTCGCTTCCTGCGTAAAAGATGTCGATTTTGACCAAGCAGAAGATATTGCTATTTCTCCTGTAGTAGAATCGAGTTTGATCTTTTTTGATTTTGAAGCAGCTCAGTTTTCAGAGCCTACAGGAACAGAAATTGTTGTAGAAGGAGATGATTTGGAACTTGATCTTTTCAATGATCAATTTTTCCGTGATAATTTAACGAAAGTTGAATTCTTTTTTGAAGTGACCAACTCTATTGATAGAAATTTTAGAGCCGATGTTACTTTATTTGATGCAAATGATCAAATACAACATGCGTTTGCTATTGATGTAGTTCCTGATGGAAATAACGAAGTTGAGGTAACACATACCGAAGTGTTTGAAGATGCTTTGCTAGAGCAATTAACGAATACAAAACGCCTTGGGTTTGTTTTAAGTATGTTTCCAAGTCCGACAGGAATTCCATTAGATGAAAACAGTATTGGGAACATAAAAATGCGTTCTAAAGCTACTTTATTCTTTTTAATAGATAACGAATAATTAATTGTTCACTCTTTGAAAAAACTCAGTTTCATATTCCTATTCTTGACTTGTTTTGCCTTTGCACAAAATAAGCAACTGCTCTATAATTATACGGATATTCCCCAATCGTTATTGCTCAATCCTGGAACAGAAGTAAATTATAAATGGCATGTAGGGATTCCGTTATTGTCGCATATTCATGCAAGTGCTGGTGCTTCTGGAGTAACGGCCTATGATTTGTTTGCTGACAATGGAGTTAATTTTAATGACAAATTGCGTCGTGTTGTTTATAATTTAGATCGAAATGACTATTTCACCGTCAATCAGCAATTGGAAATTTTAAGTGGTGGATTTGCCTTTGGAAACTCTTATGAACCTAATAAATACTTGTCTTTTGGATTGTATCAAGAATTAGATTTACATTTTTACTATCCAAGAGATTATGCCATTCTTGCTTTAGAAGGAAATCAGTCTAATATTGGACGTGAGTTTGATTTGGGAGATTTGAATGGTAAAGGAGAATTGATTTCAGTATTGCATGTAGGTTTGACCACAAAAGTCAATAAGAAGTTTACCTATGGTATTCGCGGAAAAATTTATTCGAGCTTGCTTAATTTTAAATCGACCAATAACAGAGGTACATTTGTTACAACAGAAGGTACCAATAACTTTTACAATCACACCTTTGATTTAGATTTGGAATTACAAACTTCGGGCTATGCTTCTTTAATTGATTTGGATAATGACGGACAAAACGATTGGAATAAAAAAGCAGTTAAAGAACTTCGTAAACGTTTACTTTTTGGTGCAAACTTAGGTTTAGGACTTGATTTTGGTTTTACGTATCATCCAAAAGAACAATGGACTGTTACTGGAAGTGTACAAGACTTAGGATTTATTTATCATACCAAAGATGTAGAAACTTATAAACTTAAAGGTGAATACACTTTTGAAGGAATCAACCCTTTATTCCCTAATAATGGTTCTGGACAAACTGCAGATGAATACTGGCAAGAAATCTCCGATAATTTTGAAGATTTATTTGAATTAGATACCATTTCAAAGAATTATATTTCATGGCGTTCGCCAAAATTGAATGGTTCTGTTTCGTATAGATATGGAAAGAAAAACATAAAGGAATGCAATTGTACTGCTGATGAAGGTGATTATTTGAACGAAGCAGGATTGCAATTGTTTGCTATCGGGAGATCTAGACGTCCACAATTTGCTTTATCAGCATTTTATCGCAGGCAATTATTCAACTTTTTAAGCGGAAAAGTAACCTATGCAGTTGATGGTTTTTCTAAAACCAATATAGGCGTTGGTTTGTCTACACATATTGGAAATGTCAACTTCTACATAATGGCAGATAATCTTCTGGAATATCAAAATCTGGCAAAATCCAATTATGCTTCGTTTCAATTAGGATTTAATTACATTTTTCCGATAAAGAAAAAGTAGTCAATTCCAATAAAATTCTTAATTTGGAAGCCTAATAGAAAAAAATATACAGATGAAACGTTTTTTGGCAAGTGTTGTTTTTCTTTTAATCACATTTTCTTGTTTTTCACAAGGACTTAATGAATACAAGTATGCAGTTATTCCTTATAAGTTTGACTTTTTAAATAAGCATGATAAATATCGTGTAAATACCTTAGTGCGTCACTTGTTCAAAAAAGAAGGTTTTCATGTATTATATGATAATCAAGATTTTCCAGATGAGCTAGGAGCAGATCGTTGCATGGCATTTTATGTTGATATCAAAAACGATTCTAACATTTTTACGACAAAAATGTCTTTTATATTGCGTGATTGCTCTAATAAAATCATCATGGAAACTCCTATAGGACGTTCAAAGATCAAAGCTTACGAAAAGGCATACAACCAAGCTTTACGAAGAGCTTTTGAGCATATTCAGGCTGAAAATTATTCATACGAACCAAAGAGAAAAGAAGTTGTGGAAGTTCCGCCTCCACCGTCACCAGTTGTTGTTAAAGAAACTCCAAAAAAAGTAGTAAATCCAAAAGTGGAAGAAGTGGTTGAAGTAGAAGCTACTGTAAAGGAAACCGTTACCAAAAAGCCAATGAAAGAAACAGTTGCAGAAACTGTGAATACTGTTTTGTATGCTCAAGCTATTGAAAATGGATATCAGTTGGTAGATACAACACCAAAAGTGGTGATGATTTTATTAAAAACGGGTGCGCCAAATGTATATTTAGTAAAAGGAAAAGATGCTACCGTATATAAGGAAAACGGAAAGTGGATTTTGTCTAAATCATCAGGAAGCGGAATCCAAAAATCTACTTTAGACATTAAGTTTTAATTTCAATGTCTAATTGCTGAAAGCGTAACAATCTATATTTTACAGTCTAATAATCATATTTATCTTGCCATCGATTTTTTAAGAAATCACGAAGGCTTTTTTCGCGCGGACTTCTTCCAGGATCATAGATTTTAGTATTTGAAATTTCATTAGGAAGATATTCTTGTGCTACAAAATTATGATTGTAATCGTGTGAATATTTGTAATCTTCGCCATAACCCAAATCTTTCATCAATTTCGTCGGTGCATTTCGCAAATGCAGTGGAACTGTCAAATCGCCTGTTTCGCGTACAATTGCTTGTGCTTTTTTGATGGCCATGTATGAAGCATTACTTTTTGGAGAAGTTGCTAAATAGACAGCGCATTGACTCAAAATAATACGTGCTTCAGGATATCCTATAATAGTAACCGCCTGAAACGTATTCGTTGCAATGACCAATGCGGTCGGATTGGCAATTCCGATATCTTCACTGGCAGAAATCAGCATTCTACGAGCAATAAACTTTACATCTTCGCCGCCTTCAATCATTCGAGCTAACCAGTATACAGCACCGTTTGGGTCACTTCCACGGATAGATTTGATAAAAGCAGAAATGATATCGTAATGCTGTTCGCCAGTTTTATCGTATAAAACCGTATTTTTATGAACACGACTTAATACCAACTCATTTGTAATCTCAATTTTTTCTGTGCCTTCAGAATTGATCAGGAGTTCAAAAATATTGAGCAATTTTCGTGCATCTCCGCCAGAAAGTTTTAATAAAGCTTCCGTTTCCTTGAGTGTTATTTGTTTCTTGGAGAGTTTTATATCTTCTTTGATGGCACGTTGTAATAGTTTTACCAAATCTTCTTTTCCGAAAGGATTTAAGATATATACTTGACAGCGCGATAATAATGCGGGAATTACTTCAAAACTTGGGTTTTCAGTGGTGGCTCCAATTAGAGTTACCCAACCTTTTTCTACAGCTCCTAACAAAGAATCTTGTTGTGATTTGCTGAATCTGTGAATCTCATCAATAAATAAGATTGGATTTTTTGTAGTAAATAAACCATTGTCTTGTTTGGCACGTTGAATTACTTCACGCACTTCTTTTACACCAGAACTAATTGCACTTAGTGTATAAAATGGTCTATCGGAAGTTGTAGCAATAATATTTGCTAGGGTTGTTTTTCCTGTACCTGGCGGTCCCCAAAGTAGGAGAGAAGGAATAATTCCTTGTTGAATTTGGCGTGTAAGCACACCAGTTTCTCCAACCAAGTGTTCTTGGCTGATATAGTCTTTTAATGTTTTTGGACGAATGCGTTCAGCTAATGGTTCACTCATGCTGCAAAAATAATGCAATTATCCAAACTAATCATGAGAAGTTCGCATAAGATACAGCAACTACAAATCAAACTTTATACAGGTGTGCTTATTTTCAAATCATAATATTATATTCGAACACCACAGGATTTCTTTTTGGCATGTTTTATAGCACAATCCAAATCTCTTCCGTCTAAAACGCCTCCACAATTCCCACCAACGATAAAGCCTCCAATATAAGCACTAGCTCTTCTGATTCCACGCCAGATATCACCTAAAAGGTTTTTTGTACAGGTGCTGTTTTAGCGTCTTTTCGACTTGCAAGGTTTAATTGAGTTAAACGATAGTTCCATGGATGAGAACAGTCAAGTGTTGCATTAACCCAATAGCTATAACTATGTTTGGCAATACTGCATGCTCCTAAAAAGTTGGCAGCGTAGTTTCCTGTTTTTAAATTCGGGTCATATATTATTGGGGGATTGTTTATGACAAAATCTACAAGCGCTTCAATCTAGGCAGTAAACTCTTGAATACTTTTATAAAGAGTTATTTTCATAAGAAATGGCATTGTCAAAAATGCTAAAGAGCATATCCGTAAGCGGAACATCTTCTGCTTTGATGGCATTCATGCTTAATAGTATGTTAGAAGTTCTGTTCAGATTTACTTTCAATTGTTCTATCATATCCATTTGGACTTCGTGTGTTTGCCAATCTTTACATTGACAAGAATTACTATTGTATGATTCGTATAGCTGTCAGCAAAGTGGAAGATGTCTTCTAAAGTTGCAACATTAAAATTTGGCATCGTGGCTATGTGATCCATAGCTAGATTGTGTGATACTCCATAGTTGTCGAAATCATAGATAGACTTTAGGGTAGCTTCTCCCGTTATTTTGTCCGTTGTATTTTCTTCATGGCTATAGGAAAAAGTAAAAGGACTAGCAGCGTCGTGATTATTAATTTTTTTCTTGGTGTTGGTTTTTATAGGTTTTTTTATTAGATAAATAATTAAAAACAGTAAGTTATATGTGTATCCCATATTTTTTTAATGGAAAAACCTTAATAATTGTTGGAGTATGTAGTCGCTATGACAATTTTTCATGAAAATACATCTTGGCTAATTTTTTGACTAGTTTGTGTAAAATGTACTATGAATTCCAATGAACAGCCTTTTATATTCACGCCAGCAGTAGTTTTATTACCATTTCTATTTATCCTTTCGATTTGGTTGGTGTATTGGAGTGAAATTCGTTTCGGATTTCGTTTCAACGATTATGGTGTATATCCAAGATCATTTAAAGGTTTGAGAGGCGTTATTTTTAGTCCATTTATTCATGGAAGTATGCGTCACCTCTGGAATAATACTGTACCACTTTTTTTACTGAGTGCAGCCGTTATTTATTTTTACCGTTCGCAACGTTGGACTATTCTTATTGTTGGATTTTTTGGTTCAGGAATTATTACGTGGCTTATTGGTAGAGAAGCTAATCATATTGGCGCCAGTGGATTTATTTATGTGTTGATGAGTTTTATCTTTTTTAAAGGCGTGATTACTCGATATTATAGATTTATTGCGCTTTCTTTGATTATCATGTTTATTTATGGTGGAATGTTGTGGTATTTATTTCCGATTGAACCTCATATTTCTTGGGAAGGACATTTGGGAGGATTTATCACTGGTTTTTTACTGGCTGTTTTTTTACCAGTAGTTTATACCAAGGAAATCTATGAGTGGGAAAAAGAAGAATTTGATCCAGAAGATGATCCGTTTATGCGTCATTTTGATGAAAACGGAAATTTTATAGAAACACTACCAGATGAAGTAGAGGAGGAGTCAATCACTCAACCTAGAATCAGAGTAAATTATATTTATGTAAAAAAAGCTAAAACCTTTGAAGAAGAATAATTTTTACAATCGTTGTCTTACAATCTCATACAAAAACGCTCCACAGGCTACAGAAACATTCAAAGAAGCAATTTCGCCATACATTGGTAGTTTTGCACGATGATCTACTATTTTTAATATAGAAGGGGAAACGCCTTTTCCTTCCGATCCCATAACAATAGCTACAGGAACTGTAAAATCTACATCATATACATTGTTTTCTGTTTTCTCGGTTGCAGCTACTATTTGCACACCTGAACTTTGTAAATGGTAAATAGCATCTTTGATATGATCTACTTTGCAAATAGGAATTTTAAAAATGGCACCAGCTGATGTTTTCACAGCATCTGCATTTACAGGAGCACCACCTTTTTTCTGAATAATAATTCCATCGACACCTGAACATTCAGCAGTTCTAATGATGGCTCCAAAATTACGTACATCGCTTAGTTGATCAAGAATTAAAAACTTGGGAACTTTTCCTGATTCAATCACGTTTAGTACTAAGGAATCTAAGCCATGAAATTCAACGGGAGATATTAATGCAATTACACCTTGATGATTCTTCTTGGTTAGTCTATTTAATTTTTCAGGAGGAACAAATGAAGTGCTGATAGCATTTGATCTTAAAAGTTGGTCTAATTCGTTAAATAAATCACCTCTGAGACCTTTTTGAATAAAAACCTTATCAATTGTACTGCCTGAATTAATTGCCTCTATAATGGCTCTTATACCAAAAATTTGTGTTTTATTATTTTGCATGGGACAAATATAAAACAAAAAACCACCCGAGTGGGTGGTTTTTTTATGTATTCTAATGTTATATTAGATTCTATGCTATAGTGGTGTATAAACAGATACTCCATTTTCTCCGTATCCTTCGCAGAACCAAGAGATAGTAACTACTCCTGTTGCAATATCAACTTCGTTAACACCTCCATCTAAAGGAATACAAGCTCCCCAAGGATCACTTTGACCTTCCCATTGGATTTTGTTACAAGAGTTGCTGAAATTTACATCAAAACTAGTTGGACCAGTGTTGTATGCAGCACTGTAAGGGCCTCCATTGTAAAGACCTCCTGAGAAATCTTGTATGAAGAAAGTTCCGTCTCCATTGTCAACGATTTCTGTCACTTCAGTATGAGGGTTGAAGCTTGGCAAGAAATCATGGTAACCATAATTAGTAGTTACACTGTACATTCCACCTAAGTCTAATGTAAGGTCACATACTAAGTTAACTGTATGTACAGTTGTAGCAGAACCATCTGATAATCCGATTCCAATACCTCTTGAAGCACTTTGTAAAACGATATCAAAAGTGATATCAGAAGATACTAATGCAACATCCGCACCTGGCACAACACTTAAATCGATCGTTGCAGTGTTTGTATTTGGAGCGATATTAACTGTTCCTGAAGCTGTAATAGCATCACTTGCGTTCCCTAATACATCTTGAATAGTATAAGAAACACTCACGTTACTAGCATTAATAGGCGCTGTAAAATTAACAGGAATTGAAATAGTTTCTAATGAACTATTAACTGACGTAGTTGTTGTAGCAGAAGGGAACTCAATCCATCCAGACTCTGGATTTGCTTGAAATCTGCTATCATCATCGCTTACACAACTATATGTAAGTACCAATACTAATGGTAGGATGAATAATTTTACGATTTTTTTCATAACAAGGTTGATTATAGTTTAGTTAGTGTATATGAAGTAGTAGCTACAGAACCACAGATTTCAGCAGTATCTTCTGCAAAAATAAGTGTCATGTTAGTGTCATCTCCAACAGTATAAGTACCTGGTGTTGGTGCAGGTCCAAAAGCAATTGAACCACCACATCCAACTCCTGATATTTGTCCATCAACAATACCATTAGCTACAGTAGTACCACAAACTAAGCTGAAAGAAAAATCAGCTGGTGCATTTGCAAATCCAAAGCTTGGGTAACACTTTACATTAAAGATTCTTTCCGTAGAAGCTGTCCCTGGTGCTAAAGTAACTGTAATACCAGTTCCTAGAGCTGGAGCAAAACCTGCAGCTCCAATTCCACCAGATACAAAGTTTAATGTATAATCACCAACTGCAAATGTAGATGCAATTGGGCAAATCTCTACTATTGATACTGTGTGTGTAATTGAACTTCCAACACCTCCACCATCAATTGAATCAATCTTCAATGATAACGTTTCTGGCGTTGTAGTTAATCCATTATCTACAGCAGTTACAGTTAAATTTGTAAAGTATTCACCTGCTGGAATTGTTACAGTAGATGGAAAGCTATAGATTGCAGCATCAGCAGTAGTATTATCAGTATCAACAGAAATTGAAACCATCCTGTCAGATGATGAAATTGTACTAGCTCCAACTTCAATATCAATAGTATTACTATCGTTTATTTCAACTTCTAAAGTTGAGGAAGTTCCATTAAAGTACGCCAAGGTCTGGCTACCGTCGTATATAGGAGATTCTGTTTCCTCACAAGAAGTCAACAAGAATAAAGCTCCCATAAAAAATATTGCTATTTTTTTCATTACTTTTTTTTTTAATTATTAGTATCCAGGGTTTTGAACCATATTAGGATTTGCATTGATTTCTGCTTGAGGAATTGGAAAAGTAAATTTCTCAGAAGAAACAGGTAAAGAACAAGGTACTGTTTCACAATCAATAGAAATTCTTTCAATTCCTACATTTAATATGTTTCTGAATCTTTTGATATCAAGATATCTGAAACCTTCAAAACATAATTCAATTCTTCTTTCAGCTTTAATATTTGTAATAGCTTCATTTAATGAAGTATATGTAGGCACAGTTTGTGCCGAACCGAATCTAGCAGTTCTAATCGCAGCAATATCAGCAGCAGCAGCAGCAAAATCAGGAGACGCTTTTCTAGCGTGAGCTTCAGCTCTGATTAAGTACATCTCTGAAAGTCTCATCGCTTTATAGTCATTGATATAGTTAGTATCCGCGTTTGGTGGATACTTTCCAATGCCTAAAGACGGTGGGGTAGCACCTGGATCACTACTTGGATCAACATTAACAGTACGACGAACATCTGCTGCTTCAAACTGAGCAAATAACTCGTTAGACATTTCCATAAAGTTTCCTCCTGTACCTGTAAAGATCCAGTTACCTGCAATCGAAGCATTGTTTCCTAAAACATTATCAAATTTGAAGATAACTTCAGTAGTATCACCATCACCAGCAAACATAGATGCATACTGAGCTTGATTAGCTAATGTATAGCTAGAGATGATAGTGTTTGCGTTAGAAATAGCAGTTGTATAGTCACCTGTGTATAATGCAATTCTAGCTCTTAAGAATGTAATGAAATTCTGTGAAGCGTAATTTACATCAGTTGAACTAGATGGCATTAAAGTTGATGCCAACGTAAGGTCATTTTCGATTTCTGTTAATACTTCTCCAACTGTATTTCTAGCAGGGAAACCAGAAGTAGCAACTACATTTTGATAGTATACTCCTAAAGAAGAAGAATTTGATAAATCTTCAGCATAGTAAGTTAATAAATCAAAGTGCAAGTAAGCTCTGAAAGCATATGATTGTGCTAAAACATTGTCATAAGCATCCTGCTCATCTGCTTCAGGGGTTATAGTAGAAGCAGCAGCTAGAAGTCGGTTGAAGTTATTTATTGCATTATATCTATCAGTCCAAGTTCCTTGGTCACCACCTTGAGAGTTTAATACTTGATTGATTAAAGCAATCTGTTGTCCTCCATTATCTGCGCCTACTTTACAGTTGTCAGCAAAAATAGAGTTAAACCCGAGTAAACTTACACGATTGATGCTATTGATAGCTCCACGAAGTCCGTTTTCTAAGTCGGATACTTGTTGAAAGGCTGTTTCTTCAACTAACGTATCTACAGGAAATCGTTCTAATTGATCATCACAACTTACTGTAAATAGTAAGGTAACAATAATTGGTATTAGAAAATATTTTTTCATTTTTTATTTTTTTATTTAAAAGTTTAAGTCAAATCCTAAAGAAAATGTTCTAGGAACTGGATAATCAAAGAAACCTCCAGCATCGTTACCTTCTGGATCAAACCCTCTCCATTTTGTCCAAGTAAATACGTTTGTTCCTTGAACATAAACTCTCATTCCAGAGAAGATGTTGGTTTTCTCTAAAATTTTAGAGTCAACAGTATATGATAATGTTACATTTCTTAAACGTAAGAATGATGCATCTTCGATGTAACGATCTCCAATTTCAGCACGACCTTGGAAATTTAATCTTGGAATATCTGTTATTTGACCTGGAGTAGTCCAAGCATTTAATACAGATACAGATTGGTTTGCAAAACCAGCTAAAGAAGCGTCTTCAATAATTGCTAGAGAGCTGTTACGTCTCCATCTGTCAGCTGCAAAAGAGAATAACGTGTTTAATGTAAATCCTTTATAAGATATATCTGCTCCAAAACCTCCAGTGTATGTAGGATCAAAGTTTTTATCTAAATAAACAGCGTTATTTGGATCATATTCGTTTGTAATATTACCATTAACATCGTAGTAAAGTGGTTGACCATTAGAAGGATCTACCCCAGCCCATCTTACATCATGCCAAGTTAAAGCTTGACGACCTTCAGTAGTACGTAAAGTATTTCCAGTAAATCCTACTGGCAATTCCTCAACTCTGTTTTTGTTGTAATTACCATTAGCTCTAACTGTTATAGACCATGGGTTAGATTGAGATTTTCTTAAAACATCATAAGCAATCTGTAAATCAACACCAGAGTTTCTCATACTTCCGATATTTGTAATTACAGTATTGTAACCTGTTTGAGCAACAGATAAAGGCGCGTTAGTTGAGAATAATTCTTCTGTTAAATTATTATAGTAATCAAATTCTCCAGATAATCTGTTATTCCAAAGTCCAAAACTTAAACCAACGTTTAACTGATTGGTAGTTTCCCATTTTATATCCTCATCTACTAAACCATTCAATCCGTATCCAGTACCTAATTGGTAACTAGTTGGGTCAGAAGCAACAGTTTGTAAACCTTGGTAACGGCTACCAACACCTTGGTTACCCACAACTCCATAACTAGCTCTCAGTTTTAATGTACTAATAAAATCTACATCATTCATGAAATCCTCGTTATCTATATTCCAACGACCTGCAACAGACCAGAATGTACCTGTTGAATTTTTTGGGAAACGAGAAGTTTTATCACGTCTTATTGTTCCAGAAAAACCGTATTTACCGTCGTAATCTAAATCTAAAGTAGCAAATAAAGAAGCTAAAGCAAGTTCAGTTTCGCTAGAAAATACTCCTGGAACATAGTTTAATGCAAGTTCCGTATCAGCGTCTAAAATTCCGTCTTCATTTGTGTCATCACCTTCTTGAGTGTTTCCAGCAGTGAAACCAGCAGATGAACCTGGTAAAGCAGGATTCAATCCAAAAGCAGTAAATCCAGCTGATTGTGTATTTGAGTAGTTATACTCCCCGTATATAGAGGCAGATAAACTTAACTTGTCAGTAATGTCGTTTTGATATCTTAAAAAAGCATTCATTATGAAATTAGCATCTCTAAAAAACGACTCACCTTGCGATCCTTTTATTTCAGAACCTTGGTTAGGTGTAATTAAACCTCTAATACTTCCTGGAGTTGTGATCTGTAAAAATTCAATATTTGTATAATCAATACCAACAGAACCTCCAGCAGTTAAATTTTTAGCAAAATTGTAATCTGCAGAAATACTACCTACTGCCTTAAATTCAGTTTCTTGGTCAGTGTTAAATCTTGCAGTATTAATTGCTAAGAATGGAGTGTTTAAGAATCCATTAGCATTTACTTGGTTTCCGTTAGCATCGATAGCTCCACTTCGGATTGTACCAAATGTATTTAAACTTCCATCAGGATTAAATCTGTTTAAATATGGAAGACCAATGTATGGCACTAAGAATGGGTTGTCTAACTGTCCACCTGTATTACCTCCTCTAGCAGCATCAACAATAAAGTTACTTACAGAGTAGTTTAATGTTAATGTAGTTCCATAATTAAATTTCTTGCTTTCAGAGCTTCCATTGAAGTTGTTTCTAAAAGAAAAACGCTTTAAGTCACTACCAAGAGTAATACCTTCTTGCTTATAATATTGAGCAGATGTGTATGAGCTTGTATTCTCATTTCCTGTTGAAATACTTAATTCGTGAGAAAGAGTAGTTCCTTGTTGGAAGAATACATCTGACCAGTTTGTATTTGTCTGACCTGCAATAGCAGCGATCTGTGTATCAGATAAACCATCACCAAATTGTGTACCTGGCAATAAATCTCTTTGGTAAGTTAAGAATTGAGTAGCATTCATAACCTCAAATCTAGTTTTAGGTTTTACAGCAACACCATAAAGAGTTCTGTACTGAATGTTTATACCAGATCCTTTTTTACCTTTCTTGGTAGTTACGATTACAACACCACCGGCACCTCTGTTACCGTAAATTGCTGTAGCAGCCGCATCTTTTAATACTGATAAAGATTCGATGTCGTTTTGGTTTAAACTTCTAAAGTTATCTTGATCTACCGGTACACCATCAATTACGAATAATGGCTCAATATCTCCTTGTAAAGATCCACGACCTCTAATGATGATTGTTGCAGATTGACCTGGTTGTCCAGAACCTGTGTTCACATTTACCCCGGCAGCAGCACCCTGAAGTACCTGGTCTAACGAGTTAATTGGAACTTGTTCAATTGTTGAACCATCAACAGTTGCAATTGCAGATGCAACTTTTGCACTGTTTACAGCACCACCATAAGCGACTACTGTTACAGCTTCTAAAGCCTCACCTTGTTTTAATTGTACATTGATAGTTGTAGACGAAACCTTAACTTCTTGGTTTGCATATCCTACATAGCTAAAAACAAGCGTTTGCCCGTTGTTGGCTTTAATAGAATAATTTCCATCGAAATCAGTAGTCTTACCTGTAGTAGTACCTTTAATCAAAACAGTTGCTCCTGGCAGCGGCATACCTGTGTCATCGGTAACCGTACCTGAGACAGTCTGTTGTTGTGCAAACAGAATTTGCACAAATAACGCTAGGAATAGCGTTAGAATTCCACTAAACTTTGTTCTCATTTTTTTAATTTATTTGAATTAGCTATCGCCAAAAATCCTAATTATATGTTAATAATCCAATTTTTTTTTCTTAAAAATGCTTTGAAAGACCAAGTTTTTTTGAAAAATGAGGTTTATTTTGTCTTAATTTACAAGGGTATAGGTGTAGAAATGAGGGCGATGCGCAGCAATACATCTTAAAATTCTCAAAAGAATAAGGTTTTGTTAAATATTTTAACTGATTGATGAAAATATGAATTATTAGCAGCAGCTTCTTTAATAATTTCAATAAATACCAATAAACTCAATAATTCAAAATAAGTGAATTATTGAGTTTATTTTTTTTGGAGTGTACTATTGAAAGTTTAGTCCAGTAACTATTTCTTTAAAACTTTCGTTGTAGTTATTTTGTTATTAGAATAAAGTTTGAGAATATAAAGTCCTGAATGTTGATTACTAAAATCAATATTTCTTTTTTTAGTAGTCTGTATTAGTTGACCTAAAGTCGAGTATATTTCAACTTTATTCAGAGAAGCATTGCCAGTAATTGATATTAAGTTTTTTAGAGGGTCAGAGATAATCTTAAAATTGGTAAGTTCTGATTCAGGAGTACTTAAAATTAAGCAACCTGTTAGATCTGGATTTTGTTCTACTGCTGCTCCTGGAGTCAGTGTGCGACCGTCAAATGCGGGATAGTCTGCAGCGTAGCGTAGGACTCTAAAAGTTAAATTTGGGGAAGCCGTTGAGTCATCTCCTTGTGATAAGATACCATTTGGTGTAACTGGGTTTATGTATTCCCATACAATTTCTTCATTTGGTGTCATTTCAAAAAAGTAGCCATCATCTCCATCGCAAATTAGTGTATTTCCATTAGGTAAGCGTTGTGCGCTAGATAGAATTCTTGAGTAAAAATCTGTTTCTACTGCAGATTTGTATGTGTAATCAGTGTTAGTTGGTCCATAAGCTGTTCCAGTGATATAACTATAAACTCCCTCAGAATCTTCTGGCGGTGTAATGATATCTATTTGTGATACACTAGGAACTCGATTGAAACCATTATTGAATAGTATGATTTTTCGAGCATCATCTAAACCATCAGGGATAAAATGTGGATAATGTTGTCCAAATAGTTTTTGATCATCTGCAGTTCCTCTTTTGTAAGCTTGAGGATTTCCCCATCTGTATAGGAAATCGCCTCCTTTTCCTCTATTTCCTCCTGTACTGCTTGCAGCTTCTGCAGTTGTAGTACTATGATCAATTATATATAATTCACTCAATAAACGTGAACTGATTACAATTTGATCCAGGCGTTCATCATATTGGATGGAGTTAAAATGTAACCAGTTAGCATTTCCTGCGGAATTTCCTAAAAAATTTATATCAAGTAGTTGAGGATTATTTTCAACAATACCATGATTGTCTTTTGAGGGATCAAGATCTTGTATTAAATGGTCTTTTACATTCCATTCCCAAACAACATTTGCAGTATTTAGACCAGTGGGTTCCAATTCTAAAATTTGCTCATTGAACAATTTTCCTTGTGTAAGATCGCTTGGATTTCTACCAGCTTGAATTGCTTCGGCTTCTGTCATTGTAGTTACTGCTAACATAAGAATATTTCCATTTGGCATTGGAAATACGTCATGGTGCTGAGAAACTGTGGTAGTAGAGTAGGTGTAATCCCAGAGTAGATTTCCATCCCAGTCAAATAACTCAACTTTACCACCAACACCTCCAAAATTTATGTCTGCATTTGAAACTCTACCTGCGCGAAGTAAGTTTCCGTTTTCTAATAGGTATACAGCATTGCCTGGAGCTACATCGCTTGTCCATTGATTGACAATTTCTCCGCAGTTGTTAATTAGATATGTTTCAGTGTGTCCTGCAGGAGCATAAAGTGTATATCCGTTAAAAGTGCCTGGGGCGTTTGTTATTGTACCGACAGTATTTTGGGCTTTTAATGTGATAAAAAACAATAGGGTGCCGTACAAAAAGAGTTTACTTTTCATTTGATTTTTCATAGCATTTAATCTTGATTAAATCTAGTTCTTAGATTTTAGTCGCGAAAAGTAAAGAATATTAACTTTAAAAAAAAACTGCCCTTGAATAATTTCAAGGGCAGTTCTATAATATTAAGATATTTTAATCTTATTCATTACATAAGTTTAATGCGATTGGTCCAGCTGCAGATCCAGCTGTAGCAGTAGCTACTGTACTACCACTTGGTCCGGTGATTTGGTAAGACATTTCTCCCCAGAAATCACCATTGAATACCCAGTCTCCACTTACTCCATCAGGAATAGTAATAGTAATGGAGCCTGAACTTACACCAGGAGTACATGGGTAACCTGGATCTTCGTATGGAGTACAAAGTCCAATTTCAAATACAGTTCCATTACTTAATGTAATTGTAATTCCTGGTCCACCACCACCACTAGTAGTTGGTTGCCATCCATCTCCGTATGAATCTTGCATGTCAATTATCCAGTCTCCTGCAGGTAATGTTGGTGAATCGCACACAACTGTAGAAGAGAAAGTATGGTCTGCAGATTGATTGTCAAAGTTTGCACTTACATCAGAGAATGTTCCTTGTGGATTAGTTAATGCTAATCTGTAGTCAAAAGTATCTCCTCCTTCTAAACCAGCAGGATCAATACCTAAAGCAGCAATAATTGATGCACCATCAAAAGAAATATTTACTTCAGGGTATCCTCCGTCTGTATTTGTAAAACTTGAAGATTCAACAGTAGATAGTAAAACTTCAGCGGCTGTTACATTTTGTCCAGCAATGCTTACATATACTTCTACTTTTGAGATATCAGTTCCTCCAGCAGGAGAAATTAGCTGATAATCTTTAGAGAAACTAGAACTACTAGGATCTAACTTATTTACGTTGGTAGAACCATTTGTTATAATTTCGGAAGCAAATGGAACGCCTGTATTAATTAAATCATCAAAATCAACAGGTAACGTATCGTCATCTTTACAGCTATAAAATGCTATACATACAGCACTTAAAGCTACGATTGTTTTTAAAAATTTATTTTTCATAATTTATTTTTTATTGAATAAATCCAGCAGGATTATTATCCCAAAATACTTGTACCGCTAGTCCAGGTTTTTGAGAAATATTAATGTTTCTATCAACTGTAACGTTTGGATACAGGAATGATCTTGGGAATGTACTTGTTCCTAATAATGTAGGCTGTAAGTTTCCTGGTGCACCAGTTCTTCTATATAAGTTATATCCTTCAACACCGTTACCATACATTGCTAACCAGTATTCCTTACCAATGATGTTCATTCTCTCAGTATCATTTGCAGCTGCCATGTACGAAGCCATTACTGCAGTCACATAATCATCGATATCTGTTGCTGAAGCAGTATTTGTAAAGTCTCCAGGGTTTGGTAAAAATCCAGTTACAGTAGCCATAGAAGATCTTATTCCTTGTTCTAACATTGCAGCAGCGTCATCAGAAGTTCCTAAGAATAATGCAGCTTCAGCTCTCATGAAATATACAAATGAATCCATCATGATTGGCCAAATACCAGCACCTTGTAATCCTTCATTGTCATCAATTCCTTCTGCGTCATTATCATCAAAACGACCTCCTACAGGATATACTCCAAACGTAGTTCTTTTTGCGTTATCTGGTGGAATACCATCGTTGTTACCATGGTCTCTTCCCCAATATCCATCGCCTCTTCCAAATAAAGAACAGTATGGTAATGGAACTGGTTGTGTGGCGTCAATCGCTGCATATGTTGCAGGTCTTGGGTTATTCCAACAATCGATTTCGTTGTTTAATGTAGCTTCATCTGTTGGGAAAGAATTTACCTGTCTGTAGATGTAGTATCTTAATCTTGGGTCATCCATACCTTTTTCTTCAGTTAATGCCCATGATAAATAGTTAGGAATGTATTCACCTGTATTGGCAGCAGAGTATTCTTCAACATAATATGGGTGTCTACTTTGAGGATTTATCGATGTTCCTGAAGACCATTTGAAATCGTCTGCGCTGGTAGTGATAATATCTCCACTAGTTAATAAAGCGTTGATTCCAGCAGCTGAACCTGTTGGGTCAATAAGCCTTCTGTTTAGATGATACTTTAATTTTAAAGTGTTTGCAAACTTAGTCCAGTTTGGCATAGTGTTACTAGCTCCTTCACTGTAGTATAAGTCATTGAAGTTAGGAGTGTTCCCATCAATACTCGCAAAATCAATTAAAGCTTGATCTATTTCTGCTAAAGCAGCATCATACACATCGCTACCTGCATCAGGAGCAGGGAAAACAATTCCGCTGTTTCCTTGTAAAGCTTCAGTATATGGTACATCGCCAAAGTAATCTACCATTGTCATCATAGTGTATGCTCTAATAATTCTGGCTACACCAATGTGTCTAAAACGAGATGAAGCTGTAGCAATTGGAATTAATGCTTCTACTTCGTTTAAAATATTAGCATAAGCTGTTGTCCACATTCCGCTGTTACTTGCGTTTGTGTTGTTAAAGTTTACATCATATTCGTCGAACATGTACTCTAATCTTACAGCTTCAGCTCCAGATTCTGTAGCATCTTCAAAAAATTCTGCTAACTGAAACTGGATATAGTTCAAGTTTGTGTCCGGGTCCAGTGCGTCTGGGCTCGGTACATTCGGGTCAACTAATAAATCTAATTCTGTTGTTTCACAAGAGAATACAAGTATTAGACCTAGCAACCAAAATAATTTATTACTTTTTATTTTCATTGTTAATTTTTTTAGAAAGTTACTTTTACGCTCATACCGTATCTTCTCGAGTTCCAAGAAGTTAAGTAGTCAAATCCTTGAGAGTTACCAACACCTAAACTGTTTAATTCAGGATCGTAGTTTACACTGTCAGGAGTGTTAAATGCCTTCACAAATAAGTTTTGACCAGAAAGTGTGAACGATACATTTCCAAATGGAGTTCTATCTAACCATTTTCTAGGAAGTCTGTAGCTGATAGAAGCTTCTCTTAATCGTAAATGTGTAGCATCGTAAATTAATGCTTCGTCAGTTCCAAAACCAATATTGTTAAAGTATGCTTCTGTAGCAGTTAACTGAATATCGTTTGGTTGTCCTGTAGATTGACGTACACCAGGTAGCACAATACTTTGTGTTCTGTCGAAGTCAGTGTCTTCTACAAGTCCTCTACCTACTAAAGCACCAACTGTTGTAGCATAAATATCTCCGCCTTGTTGGTATTCCCACTGCATATTTACAGACCAGTTTTTCCAAGTAATTCCTGTGTTAACTGTTGTGAACCAATCTGGGTTTGGATCTCCAATAATACCATTAGAAGGATCTTGAATCCAGTAACCGTTTTCATTTACTAAACGATTTCCTTGATCATCTCTTAAGATTCTTGTTCCAACAATTACACCTAATGGTTGATCATTGATTGCAGCGTTTGTAGTAGCGCTAAAAAGACCTCCGTACTGAATTTGTTCTCCATCATCAAGTCCTCTCACAACACTTTCGTTTTGTGTGAAACTACCAGAAATCTTTAATTCGAAATCTTCAGTTTTGATAGGAGTACCGTCAAAAGAAATCTCAAAACCTTCGTTAATTACATTACCAATATTTGTAAATGTACTTGTGTATCCTGTTTCAGGAGCCAAAGGTCTTTGGATAATCTGATCTTCTGTATCTCTGTTATAGTATGTAAAGTCAAATCCTAATCTATTATCTAATAATCTTGCTTCAAGACCAAGCTCAAACTCTTTAGAAAGTTCTGGCTTTAAGTCTGGATTTGGTAAGAAATTAGGAATACTTGTTGTCGTTGTAGAGTTTCCTCCAGGAGTCTGGAATATGTTAGGTACTAAAGAAATAACACCTCTAGTGTTATATGGCCCAGGGAATCCTGGAGAAGTACCGTAACCAGCTCTTAACTTTAAGAAGTTTAATCCGTTTGTAGAACGCAATCCTTCAAAAGCAGATGTAGGAATGAATGATAAACTCACACCTGGAGAGAATTGTGATCTATTCTCTTGCTCTAATGTAGAATTCCATTCGTTTCTTAAAGAAGTATTTAAGTATAAGAAGTTCTTATATGAAAGTGTACCAGAAACATAAGCAGCTACGTTGTTTTGCTCATTGAATGTTTGATATGTTTGATTGTTATCTGCAAAAACTGTTCCTTCAATAATAGTACTTGAGTTGCTGAAGTTTAAGTGATTCCAAAGTCCGTAGATAATTTGGTCTCTACTTTCAGAACCATCACGCTCAAATATTTGACGCTTTGTTGTTGCACCAATTGTAGCTTGAATAGCGAAATCTTCAGAAAGTTGTTTGTCTAAACCAAGTAATAAAGATTGATCCCAAATGGTAAATCTAGAAGAAGTTGTTTGTAAATATCCATTTGGATGCAAACCGTCATTTGATCCTTTGTTTATTACACGTCTTGTATTTGTGTTTTGACTGTCAATACCTAAACGATAGCTAAGTGTTAACCAGTCTGCAGCTTCATATCTTGCAACAAAATTAGTAAACACACGATCTGTGCTATTCTTGTCTTGAGTATTGTTGATTACCCATCCTGGATTTGTACGGTCATTACCACCTCTATACCAAATACTTTCTCCAGTAATTGGGTGTTGGTTTGGTAATGTAATATCAACACTTCGTGGTAAGTAAAGAATGTTCCATACTGAAGCAATACCTCCTGTTCCCGCAGTTGACGATGTTACGTCACTACCAGTAGAAGCATCTGTGAATGGACTTCTAATGTCTGTTTTTGCTAAACTAATTTTACCTGATAAGGTAAATTTATTTGACATTTTATACGTTCCACCAACTGAGAAGTTGTCTCTTCGTAAGCTGTTATTTGGAATAAATGATTCATCATCAACATGGGCATAAGAAGCGTTAAAACTTCCTTTGTCTCCAAAAGAACCAGCAACGTTTACAGAAGTACTAGCAATAGTACCAGTTTTAAAGAATGCTTTCTGGCTATCGTAAGCTCTGTATGTTACATTTTGAGCATCTAATCCAGGTCTGTCTGGGAATAAAACTGATGGCTCAACACCAAAGTTATTTAAAATTGATGTTCTAAATGCGTTGTCAATAGTGGCTTGGCTGTCAAAACGTGCTCCCCAGTTACTGAAGAATGCTCCGTATACGTTTTGGAAACCATTACCCCAAGTATTTTGGTAATCTGGTAAAATAATACTGTTGAAGAAAATAGATTGATTTACAGTGACTTCCATTTTCTTGTTAGCATCTTTTCCACTTTTTGTAGTAATTAAGATTACCCCGTTACGACCTTCACCTCCATATAATGCTGTTGCACTTAAACCTTTCAAGATACTTACGCTTTCAATATTGTTAGGGTCAATGTCGGCAAATCTACTCGCTACGTTACCCGATTGGAAAGCTCCAGAACTTGCAGATTGATTGGCACTACCAGACGATCCATCAAATGGCACACCATCTACAATAAATAATGGCTGGTTTCCACCTGTAATAGAAGATTGCCCTCTAATGATGATGTTAGAACCACTACCAGAAACACCTCCGGAACCAGTAATACGTACACCTGATGCTTTACCACGTAATATTTTACCAATATCAGTGTCAGCCTTTTGCTCTAGGTCTTTACTCTCAACTGTTGTTACAGCATAACCTAAAGCTTTCTTTTCCTTTTTAATACCCTGTGCAGTAATAATTACTTCTTCTAATTGGTTGTCAGGGTCTAAAGAAACATTGATTGTGTTATTAGCTCCGACAGTAACTTCTTTAGCTTTGTATCCAACAAAACTAAATACTAATGTTTGTCCCTGATTTACTTTGATGCTAAAATTACCATCAAAATCAGAAGTTGTACCCACGTTAGTTTCTTTAACGACTACACTGGCTGTAGGTAGCGGAATTCCAGATTCGTCGGAAACAGTACCTTTGACTGTTTTTTCTTGTGCGAGCGCAAGCTGCACCATTAACGCCAGCAAAAGCGTTAACATTCCATTAAACTTTGTTCTCATTGTGTTAATTATTTGAATTAGCTATTCCAAAAATCATAATAATCTGTTAATATTCCTATTTTTTTGAGGAAAAAAGTAAAGTGTTTCAGTTTAAAGAGGTTTTTGTAGAGTTAATGGTGGCTTTTTTAAAGGATGTATTTATCTTATTTTTAGATAGTTTCTATTATTTGCTGTTGCTACTGTGAATCAAAAAAAAGAAAAAGTTATTTTAAAATTATAAATAATATTGTTAAATGTTTGCAGTTGCCTTTCTTTATATGTGGTTGTATTCTTAATTTTAGTAGAAGTAAAGTTTTTTAAAGGTCTTGATTTGAAAGAAAATTCATTTTTTTAAGTAGAATAGTATAAGAGTTTAACGCTTATTAATTATTTTGAGTTGTTTCTCTTGAATTTTGTAAATTTGTTGTAAATCAATATAAATTTATTGTTAATTAACCCGTTGTGCATTTTAAATAATGCTAATTTTAATATTGTTAATATTTCTTTTGAAAATAAACCTGTTAATGTATTGAATGGTTGTTAATGCTGTTATTTTAGATAGTATTCTGGTCTTA
>Ga0189286_100147_pt1 | contig 37931 bp, 37 predicted proteins | sample UW69minimetaG_FD_130330 | JGI IMG/M metagenome (GOLD analysis project Ga0189286, IMG submission 130330) | Marine microbial communities from the Costa Rica Dome - UW69 mini metaG | ecosystem: Environmental > Aquatic > Marine > Oceanic > Photic zone | place: Costa Rica: the Eastern Pacific...
AACGATGATAATATGTGGTATGATTCCCTTTTGTGTAGCTCATAAAACAAAGTTACTCATAAATACTAGAAGTATCTCCCATCTGAAGATGGGGGTTTGATACCATTTGTTGGAATATCAATTGTATATTTATTTGAATAGTCTTTTGCTAATGATGCACCAATACCTCTTAAATATTTACGAAGCTGTGATTTGGTTTTGTGTCTTGTAAAACTCATGAATTAGGTTAGCACTTGTTCATCAGCTTTTCCTTCAGAAGCAAGAGACTTGTATAAATTAGAAGCTGCTTTATATTTAAATGAATATGAGGTTTGATCTTCGTCGAGTTTCAAAACCTCTTTCATATCAGCGTATCTACGGTAAAAGTAATGTGTTTTTGCTTTTTCAGCAGTTTTCCACTCTCGCACTCTTCTTTATTAGTAAAAACAAAGTCAGTTGGCTCGTATTTATGAAGTTCCATTTGTTCTATATCGTTGGCCAGATAATCAATAATAGGAACTACCTCTTGCGCTTCTGTTTTTGTTTGAACATACAGCCTTCTATTTTTAAGATCAATATCCTTTACTTTTAGCCTACAAACTCCTACATTTCTTAAAAAGGCATAGGCAATAAATTGTGTGAACTTCCTTAAATATGGATCGTTTTTATCCATATACTTTCGCATTTGCTCAACTTGCTGATCAGTATAAGCTTTATGTGCTTTTGGTCTTTCTTTTAATTTCTTGATAGCTTTTACTGGATTATATTCCAATATATTATCACTTACAAGTTGATTAAATAATAGAGATAAAGAAGTCCTATAGCCATTCCTTGTTTTAGCACTTACGGGTTCATCGGTTAATTCTTTTTGTTTGTTATATTTTTTCAATGAATTTAGAAATACAGCAATCTCTCGGCGCTTTAAGTCTCTTATATCAATCGTATCTAACTCATTTTTCTTTAACCAACTTACAAATCTCTTGTGATGTACTATTATAGTAATTTTTGCGCGAGCAGACCAATAGGCTTCTTTCTGCTTAATAGCAAATTCTAATGCTTCAAGAGTTGTATAATTAGTTGCTTTAAAGGCTGAATTATTTTCTTTGGGAACTTCTTTTTGTTCTTTTTCTATTTTAGCATTCGTAACTTTAAAATTTTCATAGGGACTATATCCTTAAAATAATTTTTTCAAAGCTAGTTTATACGCCATGAATATTTCCATGCGCTCTGTTTTGTTTTAAAGCGATTTGCTCCTTTGTGTATTGGTGGCTGACTTTTTAACTTATTAGTTTTGGATCACGATAGGAGTAATAAACGTACCAACGCTTGTTTAAATCTCCTCCTGCATCATAAATTTTCGGTTCTGAATAATCTTTCTTTCCTTTCAAACTGTATTCGATAACGTATTCGTTTTGTAAAAGATCATTAAAATTATATATTAAATTTGTGTTTTCAAAATAAGAAAAACACTTACAAATACTGACGTTGCAGCTATTTTTTATATTTGTTTTTAAAAAAGTGAAAGGTAAAGCTTTCGGCAGTCGCTCTGTACGAGGAGCTTCAACAATGCCTCTATGCTTTGTGCTTTTGTGAGTTACAAATATCGAATTTTTAATCTAAAAAACTAAAAAAAATTAATACAAGCATTTCTAATTGACTTCCTGTGTTGTCTCAAACCCTACGCATATATTTTTAGTATCTTTACAAAAAAAGAGCGTTCTTGTACGCATTAAACTTAATTTATGAATAAAAAACTTTCCCTATTAGTACTTTCTGTACTAGCATTATTTATCAGTAGTTGTAATTCTAGCAAATCTGCAAGCAAGAGTACTGCAGCACCAAAATTAGAAAACTCACTACTCTGGAAAATTTCTGGAAATGGTATTGAAAAACCGTCGTATTTATACGGAACCATTCACTTAACCTGTGATTATAAATACACTGACAAACTCAAAAAAGCATTTGATGAAACAGATCGTTTGGTGTTAGAAATTGATATGACTGACCCAAAACTACAAGCCAATATGATGAAGCTTATCTTTATGAAAGAAGGCAAAACCATTCAAGGTTTAATGAATGAAGAAGATTACCAAACACTTTCTGACTTTTTTAAAGAACAAGTTGGAATCAATTTAAAAATGTTTAACACGATGAAACCATTTGCAATTACAGCAACTTTGACTTCAAAAATGGCTGTTTGTGATAATGGAACTGCATACGAAACTGAGTTTATGAAAATTGCCAAGGAACAAGAAGAAGATGTGATTGGCTTGGAAACAATTGAAGATCAAATGAATGTGTTTGATAAAATTCCGTATGAAGAACAGTTAAAATCATTGGTAGAAATGGCAACAACTGGAATGGAAGAAAGTAAAAAAAGCTTTGAGGAAATGACAAAATATTATAATGCCGAAGACCTAGAAGGTTTGTTATCTGTGATGACAGAACAAGGTTTGGAAGCTGATTTTCAAGAAAGTTTAGTAGATCAACGCAATCGTAATTGGATTCCATTGATTGAAAATATTACGAAAGAAGCACCTGCATTTATTGGTGTTGGAGCCTTACATTTACCTGGTGAACAAGGTGTGATTAATTTGTTGAGAAAACAAGGATATACAGTGGAGCCAGTTTATTAATTTAGATATTAGATTTTTTGCTTCGCAATTGAGAACGAAATCACAAAAAAAATCCGCAATGCTTTTTTGGATATTGCGGATTTTTATTCTTCTAATTTAATCGTTCCAAATTTCTTTCAGTTTACTAAATAATTCAGGGCGCTTGTAGTTTATATACACTCCTATGCAGACAAGTCCACATAACAATGAAAGTGGAAACAGCAATCGCAATTCAAACTTTACATCATCCATATCATACACAATATTTCCAATTCCTGTGGCAATTTGAAATACTTTGGGTGTTGTTTCATTCAATTCACTTTTTAGAATCCAAATACTTGCTTTTCCTGATTTTTTAAGCCTTCTTTCAATATCCTCATAAAGTTTATAAGAACGATCACTTCCTATATTTTTATGAATTCTATAAAATTTCGGATCATTTTCTAGTCGAATTGCTAATCGAGCTTTGGTACTTTTTGCGCCTCTGGATTCAACAGGAATATATCTCGTTTTTACATAAACGACTTCTCCTTTTTGTTCAACCAAGGATGTTTCGGAAGTTAATAATGTAGGAGCAAAAAAGTAGAATGCACAAAAGATACAACCAATTCCGTACCATAGCGCATTTTTTGCGTGATGTTCTCTAGATCCAAAATTGAAATCGAAATCCATTATCTACAACTTCGCGGCCAATCGACTTCCCTGATCAATTGCGCGCTTAGCGTCTAATTCAGCTGCAATGTCTGCCCCACCAATGACATGTACTTTCATTCCTTTAGCTTCAAGCGGCTCTAATAATTCTTTTAAAGGTGTTTGTCCTGCACAGATCACTATATTATCCACTTCTAATACTTTAGCTTCTTCATTTTGTGTGTAGTGCAATCCTTGATCGTCAATTTTGGTATACTGAACTTCTCCTATAAAGTTGACTTTCTTCTTTTTTAGATTCGTTCTGTGAATCCAACCTGTCGTTTTTCCTAAGTTTCCACCGAATTTTCCTTTGCTTCGTTTCAACATAAAAATTTCTCTTGGCGAGCCATGAAAGTCAGGTTTCATATTTTCAATTCCACCTCGTGCTTCTAAAGTTTGATCAATTCCCCATTCTTTCAACCACGCATCAATGTTTTGCGAAGTTGCTTCTCCTTCATGCGATAAATATTCAGAAACATCAAAACCTATTCCTCCTGCTCCAATCACTGCGACACGTTTTCCAACAGGCTTTTTATGTTTTAATACATCTAAATAATTTAGTACTTTTTTGTGCTCAATACCTTCTATTTTTGGAGTTCTTGGTTTAATTCCCGTTGCTAGAATAATTTCTTCAAAATTTCCTTTTGATAGTTCTTCAGCAGTAACACGTTTGTTTAACTGCAGTTCTACATTGTGCAAATCAATTTGCTTGTTGAAATAACGGATGGTTTCGTAAAACTCTTCTTTTCCTGGAATTTGCTTTGCAATATTAAATTGTCCACCAACCTCAGCATGATCATCAAATAGTGTAACTTCATGTCCACGTTGTGCTGCAATAGTAGCAGCCGCCAGCCCTGCTGGACCAGCTCCAATAACGGCTAATTTCTTTTTAATACTTGCAGGTTTATAATCGAATTCCGTTTCATGACAAGCTCTAGGATTTACCAAACAACTTGCTATTTTTTTACTGAATATATGATCCAAACATGCTTGATTGCAAGCAATGCAGGTGTTTATTTCTTGGTCTTTTTCTTCTGCAGCTTTGTTTACCCAATCAGCATCTGCTAAAAATGGTCGTGCCATTGAAATCATGTCTGCATGTCCATCTGCCAGTACTTTTTCAGCAACACTTGGCATGTTGATTCTGTTTGAAGTTATTAAAGGAATGCCTACTTCTTTCTTCATACGTTCAGTAATCCATGTAAAAGCAGCTCTAGGAACAGATGTGGCAATCGTTGGAATTCTAGCTTCATGCCAACCAATTCCTGTATTGATGATGGTTGCACCAGCTTTTTCAATCGCTTTTGCCAATTGTACTACTTCTTCCCAACTGCTTCCTTTATCTACCAAATCAAGCATGGACAAACGATAAATAATGATGAATTCTTTTCCAACAGCTTCACGAGCAGCTTTTACTATTTCTACAGCAAATTTCATTCGTTTGGCATAACTTCCTCCCCATTCATCAGAGCGTTTGTTTGTATGTTCAACAATAAATTGATTGATTAGATATCCTTCAGAACCCATAATTTCCACACCATCATAACCTGCTAATTTTGCCAATTCGGCTGACTTAGCAAAGCTCTTTATCGTTCTCTTTACTCCATTAGCACTTAGCTTTTTAGGCTTAAAAGGTGTAATTGGTGATTGAATAGCTGAAGGCGCTACATTTAATGGATGGTATCCATAACGGCCTGCGTGTAGAATTTGCATGCATATTTTTCCACCATTTTTATGAACTGCTTCTGTAATTACTTTATGCTTTTTAGCATGTTTTTTTGTACTCATTCGCGATCCAAAAGGCGATAACCAACCTCGTACACTTGGTGCCATTCCACCAGTAACAATTAGTCCTACACCTCCTTTTGCGCGTTCACCATAAAATGCAGCCAATCGTTCAAATCCGTTTTTTGCTTCTTCTAATCCTGTATGCATAGATCCCATTAACACTCTGTTTTTAAGTGTTGTAAATCCTAAATCTAACGGCTCAAATATATGTTTATACTTCATGTATGCTGATGGTTTATTGGTACTATTAAAGATAAAACAATTCTATCAAAATGAATTATTCTTTTTATTATGCACGCATAATATCATGCAATATAGCTATTTTTTGACAAGTGGCGAATATTTTTCGGTGATTGCTCGGGAATTGCAGTTGTTTGAAAAGAAAAAGCCTAAGTTTTTACTCAGGCTTTATTAATTGTAAGTTTACGTAGTAATTATTGAATCAACTACACTTCGTAAATTTTGTTTTGGAACTATCGGTTTTCATTTTAGGAGTAGTACCTGAACCATATATTCCCCAATATGGTCCCCAAGCGCCTTCTGTTGTTTTCCATGGTTCGTCAAACATTTCAAACCACATGGTAATGAAAGATTTGTTATATATATTTGAACCGTTTATCCATTTACAGGTAGCATTAAAATTGGTGACTTCAGCTTTCCAATTTGTGTCTGCATTATCATCACCAGCGCTAGGCCAACCAATTTCTGCTATGACGACTTCCAATCCAGCATTTATGGCTTGTACCATACCGTTATCATAAGAATACTGCATGTTTCCTGTAATATTACCTGGAGTCATTGGAAATTGACTAGGATTTTTTTCGTGATTCCCTTTTTGTCCATACCAAGGATAAATGGTAAGAAACGCATAGTCTTGCATAATACTCAGTAATGGTGACCAAGTAGGACTCATTGGACCAGCACCTGTCATACAAATAGTTAAAGGAACATTACTGATTTTTGGGTAGCTGGCTAATTGTGTTTTTGCGTAATTAAAAGCTGACTCTACTTCTGCAAGCGTATAGTTATTTGAAGCCAGATCTACTTCATTACCAATGACAATGACTTTTACCATATCTGGATATGCATTTGCTTTGGTAAGTGCTGTATCTATTTCTGCATGTGTGCTTGCACTATCGCCTTGAAAAATCCATGCTCCCAAAGCAATGCCTATATTGTGCTTTTTACAAAGTTCTGGTAGGTGTTGTTGACATCCTTGTACGGTGTAGGTACGAATAAATGTCATACTGAAATCACTGATAATTTTTAAATCGGCATCTACATTTGCTTTGGTGTAAGATGATTTTGGTACAGAAACGACTTGGTGGTAGGGAGAATAACATACGCCCATCATATCGCTTCCGCCAAATAATGAATTTGTGTTACTCATGGTGGTTGTTTTGTAAAAAGGTACGCATAAAAATGCAATCTCCAGCTGTTATGTGTGTTTTAACACCTTTGGGAAAAAAAAGACGATCTGTAGTTTTATTTACAGATCGTCTTTTTTACTATAACTTTTATGTGATTTTTTACTTCATTGGGACTTCTATCACTAGAATTTTTGAAGTTTCTTTCACTTCTATTTCTACACTTTCTGTGTCCCAAATACCTAAAGCATCTTTTGTTGTTAGTGTTTCTCCTCCAATAGTGATTGTTCCTTCTAATACGAATACATAGACTCCGTGTGTATGATCATTTAGTTTAAAGTCAATTGTTTGAGATGGATCAAAGTTTCCTATGGAAATGTATGCTTGTTGATGAATCCAAAGTGCTTCATCGACTATTTTGTCTTTTGGTGCTACGATTGTTTGGAATTGATTTTCGCGTTTTTCTAGATCAAAATGTTTTTGTTCATAACGCGGTGTTACTCCAATTTCTTCTGGTTGAATCCATAGTTGTAAGAAGTTCACCTCATCCGTTTTACTATCATTGAATTCTGAATGTTGCAATCCAGTTCCTGCTGACATGACTTGTACTTCGCCAACCGTAATTGCTCTTTTGTTGTCCATACTATCTTTATGAGTCAATGCGCCACTTAATGGAATAGAAATGATTTCCATATTTTGATGCGGATGTGTTCCGAAACCCATTTTTGGTTTTACAATATCGTCATTTAAGACACGTAATTGTCCGAATCCCATACGTTCAGGATCGTAATAGTTTGCAAAACTGAAACTGTGATAACTTTTCAGCCATCCATGATCTGCTTTTCCTCTTGTGTTTCCTTTGTGATATATTGTTTTCATTATTTTTTCTGTTGATTTGTCGATTTGCTTTTTTATCGATTTGTTTGTTTTCTCGAATGCCTCAGATTGTACTTTGAAACTTCTCCATACTCCATACTAGCATCTCATTTCTTTGAACTGGCGTAAGCGATAGAGAGATTTGTTGGAGCTCCTCGCAGAGAGCGACTCTCGAAAGCGCGACTCGCGATTTTTCGGGAGTTACGCCCAAATAATTTTGCTAACTTGATTATTCTTCAATTAGTTTACTTTAGAATTTACTTTTTAATAAAAATACTAATACCTAATACCCAAAAACCTAGTTCCTAATAAAGATGTCCCATTTTTCCTTGTTGATAGTCACGCAAGGCTTCCATGATTTCCGTTTGTGTGTTCATTACATACGGTCCCCAAGAAGCTACTTTTTCTTCAATTGGTTCTCCCGAAAGGATCAACAAAGTACTGTTTTGATTTGCTTCTAGTTCAATAGCTTCTCCATCTTTATGGAACGTAAGCATTTGTAATTGATTTACCTTTAAGGTTTGATCATCGTTTACACGCGTTTCTCCTTTTATTAAGTATACTAACGCATCGTGATGTGTTGGCAACGAAATTGTAGTTTTGTCATTTGCTTCCAAGTTGACAATAAACGCATTAATTTCCGTAAACGTACTTACCGCTCCTTTTTGCCCATGAAGTTCTCCTGCGACTATTTTGATGCTTCCATTTCCATTAGTTACATGAACAACTGGCATACTTTCTGATTTGACATCTTGGTATTTTGGAGTTGTCATTTTGTACTTACTTGGAAGATTTACCCAAAGTTGAATTCCTTCCATTGTACCTACAAAGTCTTTACTTGGTCCTTCATCGTGAATAACGCCACTTCCAGCAGTCATCCATTGTACATCGCCAGCTTTTAAGACACCTTCGTTTCCGAGTGAATCGCGGTGCAATTGCTCGCCTTGAAAGATAAACGTTACTGGTTCAAATCCGCGATGTGGATGCGGTGATAATGATAAGCCTGGACTATATGGTCCGACATCATATTTGTAATGATGCAACAGTAAGAACGGATCTACTTGATCGAGTTCTTGGGTTGGTAATGGTTGGCGAATTAAGTTTCCGCCCATATTTACATAGTCACTTTTTCCTTTGTATGCTATGCTTCTTAATGTTTGCATGATTTCTACTCTTTCTTTTTTAATTGTGTTTGTAATATTTTCCATGGAAAATATTTGATTTAAAAAACAGGCTATCATTTTATAGCCTGTTTTATGGTATTTACTAACGAACTTTATCCAAAAGATCACTCAATTGTTTGGCTTCTCCTTCCGTTAGTTTGTCGAGAATACTTCTTTTTTCTCCTATTTTGTCAATTTCTGTCAATAAGTTTAATCCGGCATCGGTGATGGCAATATGTACTACTCTCCTATCTTTGGGACAGCGAATACGTTCTATGAGGTTTTTGCTGCATAATTTATCCATCAATCTTGTGGCATTAGGTGCTCTTTCTATCATTCTATCTTTTATTTCTTGCACTTTAATTGCTTTTCCAGCTCCTCTTAATATCCGTAATATATTGAATTGTTGTGGAGAGATTCCAAAAGGTTTAAAAAATTCATTTTCTAAATTTGTAATCCAATTTGCGGTATACTTTATATTGATGAACGCTTTCACTCTTTCAGATGGAAATGTTGATTGTATGTCTTTTGCAATGTCTCCCATGCGTGATTTTCTTTTATAAAATTATCCTTTAAAACCTGCTTCAATATGCGCCCCATCACAATACGGTTTATTGTTGGAAGCACCACATCTGCAAAAAGCGGTTGTTTTATTTCGCTTTTCTTTGGTTCCGTCAGAATTTGTAATGTTTAACGTTCCGTATACAATTAGCGGTCCATTTTCCATGGCTTCCACTTTTGTTTCCATATACATTTCTTCCCGATCATCTTCTTTTTTACTTGTATACGACAATGCACCTGAAGGACATGCTGCTATTTGTTTTTTGATACGGTTTGTACTAGCGCCATCCATGTTCACCCAAGGTCTGTTTTGCGGATTAAAGACCTGCAATAATCCTTTCCAACAATTTTTGGAATGTGTACATGTTTTAGGTTTCCAAACCACCGTAATATCTTCATTACTGTATTCTTTGATGGTTTCTTTTTCTGCCATGATTGCTAGTTTTTTTAATTTTTTAAATGTCTTTTAAAGATACGAAAATCTAAGCGTCATTCAGTGACATTTTGAGTTTCGCTATTTCTATTTGTAGGTTTCCAAGCAATTCTTCATTCACTATGGCTCCATCTTTAAAGTTATCATTGAAGTTAGGCAATGAAAAATCAGCTACAATATTTCCTCCCATATACGGGAATCGTCCTTTGGCTATCTCTAATACGGTTTGTCCGCCTCTTCCGCCTGGAGACGTTGCCATTAATAACATTGGAACATTCCCCCATAATTTTCCATCAATGCGCGACATCCAATCAAATATGTTTTTAAACACCGTTGCATACGCTCCATTGTGCTCTGCTAATGATAAAATAATTCCGTCGGCAGCTTGAATTTCCTTTAAGAATGCTTGTGCATTTTCTGGAATTCCAATTTCCATTTCTTTATCAATTCCATATAATGGCAATTCATAATCGTTTAAGTCTAATACGTTTACTTCTGCATTTGTAACTAAACTTGCTGCATACGCTGCTAATTGTTTATTAATCGATGTTTTACTGTCGCTTCCTGCAAATGCTACTATTTTTTTCATGTTTTATTTTTTATTGTGTTAATTTAATTAAATACGCCTAATTTTCTTTCCAAAAGAATAAGATAATGGTAAAAGGACTAAACCTATGATTGCGCCCATTTGTTCCCCATCATTAATCATAATGTGTGCAAAAAATGCTAAGACTACATTAAAGAAGAAACCTGCATATGCCCATTCCTTAATGGTTTTGTATTTTGTTTGCCAAATTGTAATCAATCCTAAAAGTTTAGCAATGGCTAATGGATAAATCAAATATGTTGGATATCCAAAACTTTTAAATCCTAATACAATATCTGCATTTTTAAAAAAATACATTCCTACTGAAAATAACATTAATGCAGTAAATAATCCTGTTGCAACAAAATAAATTATTTTATGAGTTTTCATGTTTGTTAGTCTTTAAATTCTTTACAAATCTACATAAAATAATTTTATTTTCCAAGGAATATATTTCCTTGTAAAACATTTAAAGGTTTTTAAGAAAATTTTCAAACCTTGTCATTTTCAATAGCGATAATTGTTTCGTATTTTTACGGGCGAAAATTTTACAACCATGGACATCAACTTCAATAAAAACGAAGATCACAACAGACTTTTAGCATCAGAATTACGTCAACGATTAGCCAAAGTAGCTTTAGGAGGCGGACAAAAACGCATTGACAAACTTCACAGTAAAGGGAAAATGACAGCGCGTGAACGTATTGATTTTCTGTTAGATGACAAAAAACCATCGATTGAAATTGGTGCTTTTGTTGGAGATGAAATGTATGAAGAACATGGTGGTTGTCCTTCTGGTGGTGTTGTCGTTAAAATAGGCTACATTAAAGGAAAACAATGTATTGTAGTAGCCAATGACGCTACTGTAAAAGCTGGAGCTTGGTTTCCTATTACTGCCAAAAAGAATCTACGTGCACAAGAAATTTCTATCGAAAATAGATTGCCAATTATTTATTTGGTAGATAGCGCTGGCGTGTATTTACCAATGCAAGATGAAATTTTCCCTGATAAAGAACATTTTGGACGTATTTTCAGAAATAATGCTGTGATGAGCAGTATGGGAATCACTCAAATTGCTGCCGTAATGGGAAGTTGTGTAGCTGGTGGCGCGTATTTACCTATTATGAGTGACGAGGCATTGATTGTAGATAAAACTGGAAGTATTTTCCTTGCAGGAAGTTATTTGGTAAAAGCTGCTATCGGTGAAAGCATAGATAATGAAACGCTTGGTGGAGCTACAACACATTGTGAAATTTCTGGAGTAACAGATTATAAATCGAAAGACGATAAAGATGCCTTAACTACCATTCAAAATATTGTAGGCAAGATTGGAGATTATACGCCAACTGGTTATAATCGTGTGAAAGCAGCAAAACCAAAAGAAGATCCAAATGATATTTTCGGAATTCTTCCAAAAGCACGTCATGAACAATATGATATGAAAGAAATCATTAAACGTTTGGTTGATAACTCTGAGTTTGATGAGTATAAAGAAGGCTACGGAAAAAGTATCATTACGGCATATGCAAGAATTGATGGTTGGGCAGTTGGAATTGTTGCCAATCAGCGTATGTTGGTAAAGAATAAGAAAGGAGAAATGCAATTTGGAGGTGTTATTTATTCAGATTCTGCTGATAAAGCCACTCGATTTATTGCAAATTGTAATCAAAAGAAGATTCCATTAGTCTTTTTACAAGATGTAACTGGATTTATGGTAGGAAGCAAATCAGAACACGGCGGTATTATTAAAGATGGCGCTAAAATGGTAAATGCTGTAAGTAATAGTGTGGTTCCTAAGTTTACGATTGTTGTTGGAAACTCATATGGCGCAGGAAATTATGCCATGTGTGGAAAAGCATACGATCCTCGTTTGATTGCTGCCTGGCCAAGTGCTGAATTGGCTGTGATGAGTGGAAATTCTGCCGCTAAGGTTTTATTACAGATTGAAACGGCATCGTTGAAGAAGCAAGGAGAAGAAATCACCAAAGAGAAAGAAGCGGAATTATTCAATAAGATTAAGTCGCGTTACGACAAGCAGATTTCTCCATATTATGCTGCGGCTCGTTTATGGACCGATGCTATCATTAATCCGCTAGATACACGTACTTGGATATCTATGGGAATTGAAGCTGCGAATCAAGCGCCTATTGAAAAGCCTTTTAATTTAGGTGTGATTCAGGTTTAAATACAGCTACGCCTTTTGGATTGTTAATTTTTTAGAATCGCTTTGTTTTTAGATCGTATTGCTCTTGATATTTTGGTATTGGGAGTTGATTTTTGATGCTACACTTTTTGCGTTGCTTAATTTGATTTTTTATTTCTTAGTTTTGAATTAAATCTGCTAGATTATTGAGTTGGTCTTCGAGAACTTCAAACCATACTTTGATGCTTCTAAATTTGAAAATTTTATTTTTATTTTTTCTTAAAATTTAGAAAAAACGCAGAATTTTATGAAATATCTTCAATAATTGTAAAAAAGTTCATTATAAAGTTACATTTATAAGAAAAGGCCTAGTAACTTAATTACCAGACCTTTTCCCCCTAAAAAACCTAAAATAACCTAATCTTTATTTCGTTTGAAAGCAAAGATTCGCTTCTATAAAAGTCACAAATTCTATGCCATTCTCTATAATTTTTGTGAATATTTTAACAAAAAAGAAAAACCTAATAAATCAGAATTTTACTCAATAATTGAGATTTATAACATCTGAGTTTTGCCCTGATATTTTTTTAGTGAATTCTTGATATATACTTCAAAGATTTCCATGAAATTATATGTATTAGGTTTTTCAAAAACAACTAAACAACCAACCTTTCGTTTATTCTATATTAAAAGTACGTTTCTACTTTTGATTTTTAAAGCTATATTGAGCAAACATACTATATTGATGAGTAAAGTCATGCATTTACTTAGTTGGCATTGGAGTTGATTTAACCAATCGGATAAATTCTGCTCTGTATCCGTTTTTATCTTCTCCTCTTCCTAATTCTGCTAAAGCTACTACATCTTCTACTTTTGAATTGTTATGATATTCAGAATCTCTCAATTGCATTCCAAATAGCGCAACTGCTGCCGTAAAATTAAAATCATCTGAAGCTCTTTTAGCTACTTTGTTTTTAACAACTGTTTTTAACTGAATGCTTCTTTTTTTGTTGGGCTTTTTGTAGCGAATTTTTACAGTTAGCAGTTCACTTGAATATGATTTTTTCGCTACGTTATTGTTTGTATACTTTAAATCGTCAACATCTTTCAAATATTCCGTTTTTATACCAACAGGAATAATTTCATATAAAGCCGTTACGGTATGTCCTGCGCCTAGTTCACCAGCATCTTTTGTATCATCTTTAAAATCTTCATCATTCAACAATCTATTTTCATAGCCAATTAAGCGATACGCTTGCACCGTATTCGGATTGAACTCTAATTGCAATTTTACATCTTTTGCAATGGTATACAATGTTCCTCCAAACTCCTTCCCAAAGATTTTGTGTGCTTCTTGCATTGTATCAATATATGCGTGATTTCCATTTCCTTTATCTGCTAATAATTCCAAACGATCATCTTTGTAATTCCCCATTCCAAAACCTAAAACAGATAAGTATACGCCTGTTTCACGTTTTGCTTCAATCAATTTCTTCATGGAATCTCTACTCGTTTGTCCTACATTAAAGTCTCCATCGGTTGCTAAAATCACACGATTGTTTCCTTTTTTTATAAAGTTTTCTGCTGCAATTTTGTACGCCAATTCAATTCCAGCACCGCCAGCGGTTGATCCGCCAGCATTTAATTTATCCAAAGCTGCAATAATTTTCTCTTTATTATCTCCTGAAGTTGGTTCTAATACCATTCCGGCAGCTCCTGCATAAACTACAATAGCAACTTTATCTTCTTTTCTCATTTTATCAACCATTAATTTGAAAGCTGATTTTAATAATGGTAATTTATTTTGTGACGACATAGATCCTGAAACGTCTATCAAAAATGTAAAATTTGATGGTGGAATTTTATGTAATGGGATTTCTTTTCCTTTCAAAGCAACTTTTAACAACTTTGTATCTTTATTCCAAGGTGTTGTGCCAACTTCTGTATGAATAGCTAATGGATGTCTCCCTTTTGGTTGTTTATAATCATATTCAAAATAATTGATCATTTCTTCAATTTTCACAGCTTCTGCAGGAATTGTTGCGCCAATATTAATCATACGTCTTATATTGCTATATGCGGCTTTATCCACATCAATGGAAAAGGTTGATAATGGTGTTAGCGTAGCTCTTTTAAAGGTATTTTCATTGATTTCTTTATACGATTCGTTAGAAGTTTGGTATTGAGGATTATGATATCCCATATTGGTAACACCTTGTATGGACGACTGTCCTCTTATAATTATTCTGTTACTTAGATTTGGTTGTCCACTACCAGTATTAACACGAACTCCAGCTGCACTACCACGAAGTGCTTCTTCAACCCTTACAGTTGAAACTGCCGATGCTACTTTGGCAGAATTTGTTTTCCCTCCATATGCAGTAACTACAACCTCATCTAGTGTACCATCTTGCTTCATCTGAATATTCATCGTTTTTTGGCTCACCACTACTTCTTGCGTGGCATATCCAACATAAGAAAACACCAAAATTACGCCTACATTGGTTTGTAGTTTATACTTTCCATCAAAACCGGTAGTCACACCTTTCTTGGTATTTTTTACTTGTACAGAAGCGCCAGGTAATGGTAACCCTGATTCATCTGTTACGATTCCACTGACTTCTATTTTTTGTACCCAAACTTGACTTACCATCAAGAATATACATAGTGTTAAGAGTTTTTTCATCACATATTGTTTTAAAAGTTCTTCACGAAACTAAGTATCAACAGTATGTTAAAAAACTGGAATTGAGTAAAGTGATGGTTTGGGTTAGGGAACGCATTTTGAAAATTACAAACAAAAAAACTCCACGAATATGTGAAGTTTTTATATTAAGCAGCAATTTCTAATTCATTTTGAATAAAATGCTAATATGTCTAAATTGTATTAAGCACATCCAGCCACAGTTTCTTGACACGGCGTTGCCAATCCTGTATCTCCATCGCAAACAGGTCTTTCTGTTAAATTGAGACAAGCATCTCCTAGTGTTAGTTCACCTGAACAAATTCTAGGATGTGTATCACATCCCCAAAACAACCATGATATTGCCTCTGTTGCATCTCCTCCATAAATTATGTGATTGGACTGTAACATAGAAATCGCTTTTTTATTCAGTGCCAACTTTTTTAGGCTTCTTTTTTTCTTCATAACTAGTGAATTTAAATTAAACTTTACCCAAAATGTAGGGCAGATATGCTTATTTTCAAATTGATAATAGTCGTATTTTTATAATTACGAGTAGTAAAAGATCATACCCTCAAACTAGCCAAAGTCTTTGTACGTTGTACTTTTCCTGTATTTGTTTCAGTGAAATTCTCTAGTGTAAAAATAGTTTTGGGAATTTCGAATTTGGAGAATTTTCCAGCACCTTTAATCGTTTTTAAAAGTTGAGTCGTATCTATACTTTGCGTTGTATCTTCCACTAGTAGAATCAGTTTTTTGCCTAACTGCGCATCGTCAATTGCAGTCACAAAATATCGTGCATTGATGAATGGACTCAACTTCTCTTCTATTTGTTCAGGATGTAGTTTGATGCCTCCACTATTAATAACATTGTCATGTCTTCCCAACCAATTAAATTCCGTTTGTGAGATAATTTCCACTACATCATTGGTTATTATTTTTTCTTTAGCAAGTCTTGGTGCATCAATTATCAAACAATTTCTGTCGTCAGTATCTATATGAATATTTGGTAAAGTCTGATAATTTACAGTTTTCCCTTTCGAAAGATGATTTAATGGTTTTGCCGCAATATGTGTGATGGTTTCTGTCATTCCATACGTAGCAAATATCTTAGTAGAAACCGTTTGCAAACGTTCAATTAAAGCGGAAGAAGCTGGTGCTCCACCCACAATTAAAGTGTTGATTTGATGCAAACTTTCCAGTGAATTTTCAACTTGTAATGGCACCATTGCACAAAAATCATATTTTTTCTGAAGGTTTTTTAATGGATTAGATGTTGGTGCAACTAAATCTAATGACAATCCCAATATCATGGCGCGAACCAACATCATTTTTCCAGCAATAAAATTGGAAGGCAAACACTGCAAAGCTGTATCACCAGATTTGATTCCAAAAAAATCACCTGTAGCCAACGCAGAATGTACCATGGATTGTTTGTCTAAAAGAATTTGTTTGGGTTTTCCTGTAGAACCTGAAGTAGATACAATAACATAAGTTTTCTCATCCAACCAATCGATTAAAAAGTCTCCCATAGTTTGTTCGTATGGTTTTCCTTCTTTTACAAAACTATAAGCGACTTCTTTTAAGGCTTCTCTATCAAAGTAATTGCCATCTAATTTGAACTTTAGATGAATATTTTTAAAGCTTGGAATCATTTTTGTTAATTGTTCCATAAAATTAAAAATTCACAATGAGAAATCAGCGATTTCTTGCAGAGTTTTTAGTAATTTAGTGGTTAGTGCCTATTTTTCAACCTACAATATTTTTTAAGAAGTATTGTTAGTGATAAAGTAGTTTTATCCCTCAACAATTCTAAATTCTAATTTATGACAATATCTCATATGAAATTCCCTGTATTGCTACTATTTTTTGTGGCAAACATTTGCTTGGCGCAGAAAAATACGAACGAAGATTTCCGTTTCCTAGAACGTACCGAGGACATTAAGATCAATTTGAAAAAAGGTACTTTCAATATTGTTAAAAGTATTCACAAGAAAGCTGAATATGTAACTGCCAACAAATTGTACTTTGCAAATGAAGTGCTTCACTTTGACAGTTTTACCAAACTACAAGATATTGAAGCTACTACGTATTTGCCTGTTTCTGGAAAAACACTAGAAGTCGATTATATAGAAACCAAGCACGAATTTGATGATGGGATTTTCTACAGCGATCAACAAACAAAAAACTTTACGTTTCCGGGTGTAACCAAAGGCGCAATTACCGATTTAAAATATAAAGAGATTATCAGTGAACCACATTTTTTAGGTTTGTTCCGATTTGGAACCTATGCGCCAACACAAAAAGCAATATTGCGTATTGAGTTCCCGAAGAATGTAGAAATTGGCTATAAAGAGTTTCACACAGAAAACATTACTATAGATTTCAAAAAAGAGGAAACGAAAAATAGCAACATTTATACATGGACTACAGAAAATGTCGCAAAATTTATGTCCGAAGATGATGCTGAAGCTGCCCTGTATCACATACCTCATATTATTTTACACATTAAAAATTATACCGAAGACAACAAAACTGTTCCGATTTTAAATAATGTAACGGATTTATATAGTTGGTATGCGTCACTTGCCAAACAAGTAGACGAAAGTGATTTGAAAAAAGTGTACAAGATTGCGGAAGACATTGCAAAAAAATATACAACAGATCGTGAAAAAGCAGAAGCGATTTACAATTGGGTACAAGAGAATATTACCTATGTGGCTTTTGAAGATGGTTTAGGTGGATTTATTCCTCGTGGTGCGGCAAGTGTTTGTAAAAACAGATATGGCGACTGTAAAGACATGGCAAATTTGCTGTACGTCATGTTGAATCATGTTGGAATTCCTTCATATAGAACGTGGATTGGTACGCGTGATCGTCCGTATTTATATGACGAAGTACCAACGCCAATGGTAGACAACCACATGATCACAGCTACAGTAATTGATAAGGATACTATTTTTATTGATGGAACCGATAGTTATGTCAATTTTGGAATGCCAAGTTCCTTTACACAAACCAAAGAAGCTTTGATTGGAATTTCTCCAGAAAAATTCGTCTTGAAAAAAGTGCCAGTTCAACCTTCTGAGAAAAGTAAAACTTCCATCAATACGACGATTACATTTGAAAATGGCAACATCAAAGCATCTGAAAAAAGAACCATGACAGGTTATGAAAGAGTCGATTTTGTCACAGATTATTTGTACAAGAAAAAAGACAACACAGAAGAAGAGTTTTTAAATACAACCTTGGCACTTGGAAATAACAAAACCAAGTATCAAAATATTGAAGTTTCGCCTTTAGAATCTAAACATAAAACATTGACCCTAACATTTGATTTGCTGATTGAAAGTTACGCAAAAACCATTGGTTCAAAGACGATTTTGAACCTCAACATTGACCGTGTGTTATCAAAGCAAAAAATTGATATAGAAGTACGTAAATACGCCAAAAAGATTGATCATCAATTTCAAAAAAAATATACAACTACATTCATTGTTCCTAAAGGATATAAAGTGACTTCGGTTCCAAAACCAATCAAATATGACGGAAAAGCGTATGGCTTTGACATCAATTATGAGCAAAAAGACGGAAAAGTTATTCAACATAAAACCATCTACATCAACACTTTACGTGTAGAAAAAGAAGATTTTGAAGCATGGAATAGTTTTGTGAAAAAATTAATAAAAGCCTACAAAAAAAGCATTATCATTGAAAAGTAAAATCACATCTATGAGATCAATTATTGTCATCCTTTTGTGTTTATGTACAACACAAGCATTTTCTCAATTCTACAAAGAATACGATTGGGCAAAGAAACCTAAATTGCATAAGTTATCCGATAAGGAAGCCAATGAATCTTCCATTGCTATCATGGAAAAATACATGGTGGAATACGTTATACCTGACTTTGGTAACAATTTAAAAAAGTTTGAAACCACACATACAATTGCACGTGTACATGACGAAAAAGGAATAAAAACACACAATACTGTATATATTTCTATGTACGATGTTATCAATATTGTGGATATTAAAGCACGTACCATTACACCTGACGGGAAAGTGACATTGTTGAATAAAGACAATATCAAAGAAGTCAAAAATGTAGAAGAATACGGTGATTTTAAAATCTTCGCCATCGAAGGTGCAGAAAAAGATTCAGAAATTGAAGTCTTGTATACTTTGGAAAAAGAGTATTCTGCTTTTGGACGCGAAACCTTACAGAAAAGCTATCCGATTAAAAAGCTAGAGTATGATTTTATTTATGGAAAAATGCCTGGACGTGCCAAAGTCTATAACGCTTTTACAGATTTTGATGATCGCATCTACAACAAAAGACAAGGGAAACAACTAATATTGGAAGATATTGTACCTATGATTGAAGAAGAATATGCTACGCCAAATTCTAATAAAATCTATGTAGCTTTTCAATGTTTTGGTCCTGGAACCAATGTAACAGATGATATGTTGTGGAGCAATGTCGTGACCAATATTACAGAAGGAATGTTTCCTGAAAAAGTGCATCCTGAAATTACAAAAATTGTCACTGGAATTTTAAAAGATCAAAAAACAGACGATTATACAAAAGCCTATTTGATTGATGATTATGTGAAGAAGAATTATACGATTGTAAAAAACAACAATGCACAACTTTCTGAAATTGATTATATTATCAAAAATAAATCGGCAAGTGACTTAGGAATCATCAAAGTATATTCTCATTTGCTAGAAACTGCTAAAGTGGAATATATGCCTGTGATTACTTCTGATGTATACGAGCATAAGTTTGATTCAGAATTTTTTAATCCTACTGCTTTGCGCGAATTTTTAATTTACATTCCAAAAGCTTACAATTACATTACACCAAACCGTGTGGATTACCGCTTAAGCGAGATTCCACCAAATATTCTTGGAAATACAGGAATTTTTGTAAACAATAAGAAGCAATTCAGTTTTTATAAAATTCTACAAAAAGATCCAGATTACAGCCGCGTTGAACGCAATATGAACATTTCTTTTGAAGATGATATGGAATATGTAAAAATTGATCAGAATCAAAAGTATTTTGGACATTGGGCAATGAACAACAGAGCGTATTTAAACTTAGCTCCAGAGCAAGCTATCAAAGAATTTGAAGACTATTTAACAGGTTCAGGAATTGAAGACAAAGTGGTTAAAAAATACGAAACTGAAAACAAGGAAATGATGCAGTTAGAATACAATAAACCATTTTTGGTAAGCAGTACGATTACTTCTGAATCCTTATTGGAAGAAGCTGGTGACAGTTATATTTTTCAGGTTGGAAAAGTGATTGGAACGCAAAGTGAATTGTACCAAGAAACTAAGCGTGTCAATCCAATTCAGATGCAATATCCAAACCGCTACAATTATCAAATTGTAGTTACTATTCCGACTGATTATGAAGCAGAAGGTCTGGAATCATTGATCATTAAGAAAGAATTATTGGATGACAAAGGCGAGCAAAAATGTAAATTTGAATCCAACTACAAATTGGAAGGAAACAAGATTGTCATCACTATTGAAGAATTCTACAAAGAATTTGAATATGAAATTGCCGAATACGAAGGTTTCCGTGAAGTTATTAATGCGGCCTCAGACTTTAATAAAGCTGCTATTTTGATGAATCCGAAGGAGTAATACACTTACACATAAACTATATAAACTTAAGAAAGGTTGTTTGAAGAACTAATTTGTCAAGCAACCTTTTTTTCATTTCACAATCCATTAAAAAATCTTGTCAGATAAATTTATTACCCAATTCCACCTCATCGTTATCCTAACTCTAATTTTATTTATATAATTGATTTTCATATATATAAATTGTAAAAAATAATTTTCTCTTTAATTTGTAAATCTTAAAGACTTATTTTAATTACACACTTTTTATCTTTTAAAACTCTTAGCTTTTTGTCATTTTAATCATGATTAATTAAAAATCAAAAATCATGAAAAAACAACAGTTTAAAAGTTAAATCATACCTAGAATTTGATTTTTTTATGTTTGACAGCTGTTTTTACAGACCAGACTGATCGGGACTTGCCTACTGTTGTTTGTGAAAATGGTCCTTGTTGTTGAATTGAAGAATCTGATTTATCTGACAGTAGCTAAAAATAATCCTATGAAAATTATGTCTATCAATATTAACTAGCTTTTTTATATGTATTACCTCCTTAAGAATTACGGCTACACCGTAAATAACTGATTATAAAATAGTTTATGTTTAATTTCATAGAAACTTAATATTTTTACGATAAAAAAAAGAACTAAAAGCTCTTAAATTAAACAAAGCGTTTATTTCAAATCTACATCCTCTTTTACTAAAAGGTGGAGTACATAACGATGAGCCTCGAAAAACAACATGTAAGACTTTTGATAATTTTGATACCTGTAGATGAGTTTTTCACACTCGAAACACTTTCGATCTGGTCTGTTATGAAGCCACGTTCTCTTCCAGAAAAGGATAAAATTGAAGTAGACTTTAGTTTATTATTTTACTACTTACATTAGTATTTTTGAAAGTCAAAAATTTGTATCTTTCGGAGAACCGATTAAATACCACTAAAGCTATGAATCCTCAAACCATAATATGCTACTTATGCTTGCTAAGTTGCTGGTTTTCTTACGCACAATTATTAGATGATGACGCCAATGATTCTCTGGTAAAATATCCTGAATATTTTGCGATTCAACAATTCAAAGAAAACATTTACATTCACACTGATAAAGACATTTACGAGCCTGGTGAAGATGTTTGGTTTAAAACCTATTTACTAAACGGAAATACACTAAAACTCTCTACCAAGACGAAAATTATTTTTGTTGAATTAACAAAACTACATTCAGATGGCAATACAAACATCCTTAGAGAAAAATATGAAGCTGCCAATGGTTTTGCTAATGGACATCTGTTTTTAGAAGAAACCATAGAAACTGGACGTTATCGCATAACCGTTCATACCAAAAATACTGTAGAAAGTTCTTCAAGAAAATTACTCGCTGTAAAGGAAATTCAAATCAAAGAAAGTGTCATTCCTACGATGTTAATAGATGCTGAGTTTTCCGAAAGAGAATATGACCGCACTGAAGACATTGCTGCTGAAATTGCTGTGTTTTCAAGAGGAAGAGCTCCATACGTAAATGCAACTGTGATAGCACAGTTATATAACGGATCAAAAAGATTAGCGCGAACGCGTACTAAAACAAATGAAGAAGGAATTGTTACTATTAATTTTCCTGCTGAAAAAAGCAACAAAGCCACGTTTATCAAACTTCGTGTAAAATATAAAAAACAAGAAGTAACACATCGTATTGAAATTCCTTTTAAAAGTATCAGCGAGATTCAATTTGGCATGTATCCTGAAGGTGGAAATTTAGTAGAAAACTTGCCAAACACTGTCGCTTTTAAAGCTTTAGATCCAAGTGGAAGACCAGTCCCTGTAAAAGGTTTTTTGTATGAAAACGGAAAAAAAATACAATCTTTCTCAGCTATACACAACGGAATGGGAAAGTTTAGTTTTAATCCACAAACCAATCAATCTTATACAGTACAACTCACAGAACCTAAAATAGATAGTATTTTTCAATTACCTCAAATTTTACCAGAAGGCATTAAATTACAAGTAGACCGAAGTTCTAAAAAGCACATACATTTTAGCATTACGAAGTCAGTTACTATTCCGAATCAGAAAGTATATATACGAGCACAAAACCGTGGATTGGTCTATTGGATGGCGACAGCTTCTTTGGAAAAAGAACGCGTTCGTTTTAAATTGCCTCTAAACAAATTCCCGCAAGGAATTGCAGAAGTTACCATTTTTAATGAGTACTTTCAACCATTAGCAGAACGATTGGTGTATACAAATTTAGATCAAAAATTGAATATAATCCTCAGAGAAATCTCTCGGAGTTCATTCACGCAAAAAGACAAAGTTACTATGAAATTTGAGGTGAAAGATCAAGATAAAAATCCTGCCATTGCCAATTTTAGCATGAGTGTACACGATCATTTATATACAAACAAAACTAATGATTATGCGCTACTTCCGCATTATTATATTTTTTCCGAATTAAAAGGGCATGTGTATGATGCAGGATATTATTTTGATCCAAAAAATAAAAAAAGAGCACAGCATTTAGATGTATTATTATTGACCCACGGTTGGCGCAATTACGTCTGGAATAAAAAGCAGTTAAAAAACTATCGAAGTACTATAAATTTTAACCCTTTCATTAAAGGAAAAGTCTATAAAATACTTAAAAATGGGGCATTAACAAATATTCCAGAAGCTACTATCAATGTTTCATATCCAACATATACTGAAGGAATAAAAGCTGATAGGAAAGCAACCTTTGAACTTCCACTTTCAGCATATAAACAAGCCCAAGGCTCCGAAATAGTTTTTATTCCTTTTGAAGACGATAAAGCAATTATTAAAATTGATGATCCTTTTAAAAGTATAAAAGATATAACGAAAAAATGTACGCATATTTTTCCTGAAAATAACATTGTTATTCACATAAAAAAGCAATCCTCTTACAACACCGAATTTAGCTTTACAGAAACTAATTTTTTGGATGAAGTAAACTTAGATTCTTTTAATGGACGCAATAGGAATCGTGGTAGTAGAGGAAGATATGGAGACAATCATGGAGATTACGTATGTCAGTACAACATCTTAAATTGTAGAAATCATCCAGATGGACGGATACCTAAAGAAGGCACGACCTATCGTCTTAATGATGGAAGCTATGTTACCTATATAGCACCAAAAAAAGACGGAGAAAATCCTGCTAATGAACAATTTATCAAAGTTCGCGGAATCTATCCTGAGAAAGAATTTTACAGTCCACAATACGATAAAAATCCTGATGAAGCCTTATTTCCTGATAATAGGAAAACACTGTTTTGGGCGCCTAATTTAGTTTCTGATGAAAATGGTATTATTGAAGTTAGTTTCTATACTTCGGATGTACAAACCACTTTTTTAGGGAAGCTTGAAGGAACTAACGGAAACGGATTGCTAGGCAGTACGCTATTTCAGTTTGATGTGAATTGAGTATGAGTTACTTTTTATTTGCAATGGCTTGTAATGCTTCGTCTTTTGTCAAAAAATAGGGAATTACCGGATGGTATTTCCATCTATTGTAAACCTCTTTGCTATATTCGTATTCATTCATTTCGGATGTAGATAACATTTTACCATTTTTCTGTGCAAATTGTATTTCATCCATTATTTTTTTGGCTTTTGTAGCATATTTATTGCCATAGATATACAATGTTTTTTTTGAACAAATTCTTCAAGAACTTCATCCAAGCAATATGAAAAACTTCCATTTCTGAGATCAAACAGTACAGGTTCATTATCTGGAAGATTTTCTAAAAAAGTTAGTAATTCTTGTTGATCTTCTCTACAACCTCTGATTGAGCCCCAAATTCGATATTCAAGTGGATTATCAGCTGCTTTTTTAATTCTTAAACCATACGCAAAATAATCTTGAATATTTTCTACTACTGAAATGCCTTCATAATCATCAATAGATGTGTATGCCAACTCAAAAAATGGTTCTAATAGCTTATATTCAAAAGTGGCTTCTCTTCTATTTGTTATGTTACTTGATAAAGAAATGGAATCATTCTTTGTATTTATTTTTAAAAACCCAAATCCGATACCATCAAGTACAGGCTTGTAATTTTCTATTGTTTCGTTGAATTCATTAGATTCTATTGTTCTTAAAAAATGTTGTAATACTTCGTCATCAATTGGAAACGTTTTTTGATAATGAACGATTAGAGTATCTTTTTGATGAATTACATACGTATCATCTTCTGTTTTTTCTTCAACATTATAATGATCTTGATACGTGTATTGCTCGAGTGTTTTCTTTTCTAGATCAATTGTAAACTTGGTAGGATGTAAAAACGATGGATAAAAGTGAACCTCAACCGTTTCTAGCTTGGTATTCGTGGTACAGGAAAGTAAACTTCCTATCAAAAAAAGTATCAGCAGTTTTCTCAAGCGCTTTTGGGTTTTATTTTTTATGTTCTATGATTCTATTGATGTAATCAAGCAATTCAGCTTTGTCTTCTATATTAACTTTTGTTTGGTGGAGTAAATAAAATTCCGCAATTGTATCAACATCCATGTTTCCAGTAAAATGTAAAAACTCAACCTCAGCAATAAAATTGTCAGTATGTATTTCATGATATGCAGCTCTTTGCAACATGGTTTCATCACGTGCGATGAGTTTTCTTCGTTCATCCGCAGATAAATCGATTGTCAAATACGTTGCATCTACCGCTATCTGCGATTGTAAATCCGCTTATATAGTTCCTTTCCCATTGCAATAAGCACAAGAACCGGGAATCCATTTTAATTCTTTATCAAGACGTTTGATATCGTCCCAATCTACATGTCCTTTTCCTAAACATCTTGGACATTGTATTCTATCTTTGTTAAAAAGCTTTCCAAAAAAACTCATCTTTTCAATTTTTAAGTGCGTCTCCTAAATTCTTATATTAATCTTCAATTTTAAACTGTGTATCTGTATTAGAAGTAGTATCCTCTTCAAATTCTGCCGCAAGTGCATCGCGTTGAAAAGCATGGTAACGCTTTCGCTGATATTTTAAATACCCAATATCGCCTTCTACAATTTGATCAAATTCAAGTTCATCCACCGTAAATGTGTGCCGTTCTAAAGTGTCCAAATCTTCAAAAGTTACTTTAAATACATTCCTTGAAAAGTTTTTATTCCGCCTACGTCTTTGCACTCTTTTTTCCATAACTCTTACAGGAATTTCAAGTATAGGAGCTTTATTGTTCTGTATGCTTTCATTAACATTCTTGAAAACAGAAAAAGCAACAGATACAACTATTACTATGATCATAATTACAAAAATTGCATCGAACTGTGTATTTTCCATGGAGTATTGATATTTGGTTATTGAAAATTGTACTACTATTCGATTCTAAATTGAAAATTATTTGTTGATGAAGTACTATCTTCAAATTCAGCTGCACTTTCATCTCGTTCAAAAAAATGATAACGCTTTCTTTGATAAGTTAAATAACCGATATCATCTTCTATAATTTTATCAAACTTTGATTCATTCACAGTAAATGTATGCCGAATTCCATTCTGTAAATGCTCAAAAGTAATTTTGTACGTATGCCAAGTTGAAGATTCATTGTCACTATTAGTACTTGTACTCGTTATAAATCGTTTTTCAACAACAACGATAGGAATTCGAAGTATTGGAGCTTTATCATTCTTTTTCTTTTCAATTATTCCTTTGTATAAGGTATGAATTATGAAACCTAAAATCAGAAAGGAAAAAAGAAAAAAAATTGCGTCCATAAAATATTAGTGAAGTTTTAGTTAGTTAATTTTTCATTCAATAAGACATTTTTTCTTGCTAAATGTTACATTATATATAAAAAAACTTACGATGGAGCTTCAGTTACAACCCTTGTTTCTGATGCACTTGGTACACGACCAAATAGTTTTTCTTTCCAGTTGTTCCATTTGTATTTTTTTGCAAAAATGATCAAAATGATTGGATACATAATCAAAATTGGAATCAAAATCTGAAAAAACGATGTAGTACTTTCTTGAGTTTCTACATATTTAAACAAAGAATCTGTTCGTAAGGCAGAATATTCGGCAGTTGCTAATGTTGCCGCTAGAAAATTGTTGGCAAAATGAAATCCTAATGCCAATTCCAAACCTTCATCCATTAAGGTCATGATTCCTAAAAGCAAGCCTGTTCCTACATAGAATATCATGGTAATTCCTCCCATAGTTGCTACTTCAGGATTTGCGGAATGTAACAACCCAAACGAAACTGATGTAAGAATTAAAGGAAACCATCTATTTTTTGCGATGATTCCCAGTTGTTGCATAAAATATCCTCTGAATAGATATTCTTCAAAACCTATTTGAAAAGGAAAAAGCAGCAAACTCAATATAATTAAAATAAAGAAACTCACTGGTTTAAAGTCCAATACAACCATTCCTGGATATAGATAACATTCTACAGCAAAAGCAGCAATTCCTATGAACAAAACCAATCCAAAGGAGAATGCTATACGCTTTAAATCAACTTTGTTACGCGCTGTGGTTAGAGATATTAAACTTCTTTTGTGCAAATAAATTACCAAACCGAAAAGCATCAGTAAGAGAAATACAAAAAAGGATAAGTTTGCCACGAACCAAAAGTTTTTGCTAGAAACTTGTTGGTACATTTGTTCCATTTCTTTTGCAGTGTCAACATCTCCAAATAATACATAAATGATATTAGCCACAAAAATGGCAAGCATCAATATGCTAGTGAGAATTACTTTCCAATTGGCGTTATCGCCTTTGTACGCTTGTTGTATAAACATGTTTTTGTTTTTATAAATATGGTACGTTCCACGACATTTCAGGAGCGTAACGCAATGTACCGTTTTGTATGTGTAGTGGTGAATCAAAATTGTTGGTATATAAACCTCCAGTTCCCAATCCTTGTGGCAAGTTACTTTGTAAGCTATATGTCCATTGTGCAATAGCATTTAAGCCAATATTGCTTTCCAATGCACTTGTAATCCACCAATCGATATTGTGCTGAGCTGCCAATGAAACCCATTCGCTACTTCCTGCATAACCGCCAACTAAACTTGGTTTTAAGATAATAAATTGTGGCTGAATGACTTCAATGAGCTTTTTCTTTTCTGCTGATTGAAAGACACCGATCAATTCTTCGTCCAACGCAATTGGTAAGGGTGTTATTTCGCAAAGTTTTGCCATTTCTTCCCGTTGTCCTTGTTTGATAGGTTGTTCTATGGAATGTAAATCCAATTCCGATAAACGTTTCAGCTTTTCTAAGGCGTTAGTTGGCGTAAAAGCTCCGTTAGCATCTACGCGTAATTCAATATCATTGACGGAATATTCTTTTCGAATACTTTGCAAGAGTTTGAATTCTGTTTCAAAATCAATCGCGCCTATCTTCATTTTGATACAGGTAAAACCTGCTGCCAATTTTTCTTTGATTTGCGACTTCATAAATACCTCATCTCCCATCCAAATAAGACCATTGATATCAATCGCTTCTTTGCCTTGGGTAAATGCAGATGGATGCAGTAAATATGGTGATGTTGAACGCAATGAACGAAACGCTTGTTCTACACCAAATTGAATTGATGGAAATGCTAGTAACGCCTGTAATAATGCTTCTTCTCCTAGTGTAATATTTTCGCAAGTCCAACGCAATTTTTCTTCATAATCTGACACATCATCAATACTTAGACTTCGTAAAATACCGCACTCTCCTATTCCATGTTTTTCATCAGAAACAATATGAATAAACCATGTTTCTTTTTGTTTCAATACACCACGAGACGTTCCGCTTGGGCTTTTAAAATCTAAAATATGTTTGTGATAGGTTGCTTTCATTTTGGATTCATAAACTTCTTAGATCATTAGACTTCTTAGACTTTTTGATTATGGTTTTGTTTTGAACACGTATATTTCGACTCCGCTCAATCTACTGTTGGCTAAATCTTCTTTAATTGAATACTCAGTATACTGAACGGAGTCAAAGTATACTAAACATTCAAAGATTCTCCTATTCCAAGTAAAATTAGTTCTTTGTGTCTATCTGAAAATTTTTGTTTTGCTTCTGCTTGATCAATTGCAATTGGAGGAAAAGAATCGTAATGATATCCCAAAACAATATCACATTCTACAAAATCACTTGCTATAATAGCATCATCAACGCCCATTGTAAACGTATCTCCGATTGGTAAAATAGCTAGATCTAATTTTGTTTGCATCGGAATCAACTTCATATCGTAAGTTAATGCAGTATCTCCAGCGATGTAAATTGATTTTCCATTGGCTGTCAGAACAAATCCGCCTGGTTGTCCGCCATACGAACCATCTGGAAACGATGATGTATGAATAGCATTTACATACTTTACTGAAAATGTATCTGTTTTGTAGGTTCCGCCATGATTCATAGCAAATGTTTTAAAACTTTTTCCGCCATAATGCATTGCTATTTCATAATTAGAAACAATCGTTGTTCCTAGATTATTTTTAGCAATTGCTTCTACATCTAATATATGATCTTGGTGGGCATGCGTTATCAAAATATAATCTGTTTTCAAGCTATTTATGTCAATATCTGAGGCTAATGGATTTCCTGTGATAAAAGGGTCGACAATGATAGAAGTTTCGTCAAATTGAATATGTAACGAAGCATGTCCTAAATACGTTATTTTCATTTTTTTTGTTTTTAGTTGAGTATTGAGAATAATATTGCGTATAGAAAAGTACTCAAGGCAACTTTCTTTAATTCTGGATCTAATTCTTTTTGAATGATATTTTTACCCACTACAATCATGTTCATGATTAAAGGTACAAAAGCGATTAAGAATATATAATTCTTATAGGAATGGTTTCCTTGTAGATTCACATAAACCAAAGAACAGGCCAAAGCACCAATAATTAATGTATAGTGATAGCGTTTTGCATTCTGACTTCCTATTTTTACAACCAAGGTTTTTTTTCCATGAAATTTGTCTTTGATACGATCGCGCATGTTATTTAGGTTCAATACGGCGGCACTTAATAATCCAATAGCTGTCGCTGGCAAGAAAATGTCAAAATTCAATGATTTCGTATACAAAAAATAGCTTCCAACTACACTGAGCCAGCCAAAAAATAGAAATACAAAGATGTCTCCTAAACCTGAATACCCGTACGCGCTTTTTCCAACTGTATATTTAACAGCAGCTATAATAGAGGATATTCCTAAAAATAAAAAGAGAATGGAATAGCTAAAGTTTTCACTTCCAAAAGCTACACAAATAACCCCTAATGCTAAGATTAGCGTGATAATCGCCGTAAGAATCATGGCATTTTTCATTTGCTTAGGCGAAATAATTCCCGAAGCTACCATACGTTGCTCTCCTTCCCTATCATCGTCCGTTCCGCGAATTCCATCACCGTAATCATTCGCAAAGTTTGAAAGCACTTGAAAACCTACAGTAGTCAATATGCATAACCAAAACAGTAATGATTGCCATACAAATGGACAGCTGAAACAACAATTAAAGACTCCAGGCTCATTTAATAAACTGTACTCATTTCCTAACGAACAACCTACAATAATTCCTGAGATTGATAAAGGTAAGGTTCGTAATCGAGCGGCTGCTAGCCATGCTTTTACCATGTATAATTAATTTTTGTAAAGATAACTTTTAAAAAGTATATGAAAAACTCTTGGTATTGTTTTTGCAATCGTTTGAATCATAATATTCTATTAATTTTTTATGTGCAATTCTGAGTTTTACTTACATTGCAGCAAGTTTTACTCGATAATCGAGATGTAACCATTTTGAGGCTTGCCTCATTTGTTTACAGGATAGCATATAAATGTCTTTTGGGTTTACTCCAAGGTAGTTAACTTTTAAGTTTATGAAATTAGCATTTCGAATCTTTTTATTCTTCTTCGTAGTGAGTTTTACTCATGCACAAGAACCGCAAATATGGAACACCTATCAAGCCAAGCAAGAGCAAGGCGTGAGTTCTACTAATTTGCGAATGGATTTGATAGAAAAAGCTCCTATCAATGGATATGACTTCCTTTTTTATATAAAAATAAAGTATAGAGTAACGAAAGAAAGTGACTTTCCTATTGGGAATAAATTAAAGAAGTTATACAGAATCAAAGATGAAATATACGATAAGATGCAATCAGTTTCTGAGAGTTATTATGTAGGGTCATTTATGTATGATGGCAGTCGCTTTGAGTATTATTATGTAAAAGACGCTTCTGATATTGAACGTCACATTGACAAATTATTTAGAAATAAGTTTAGTGGCGAAAAATATGAAGTCTATGTAAAGTCGGATCCTGCGTGGGATTTGTACGTCAACTTTTTGTATCCAAATGACGAAATCAGAAACTTTATGTCCAATCGTGATACCGTGATTCAATTAAAAAATGCTGGAGACGATGTTGTAAAACCAAGAAAAATTGAGCATTATGCTACATTTTCAACGATCAATGAAATGAATTTATTTGCAGATGCTGTTGAAAAACTTTCCTATACGGTAGCGTACAAAAAGATAATCAAAAACGATAAATTTCCACACGAAGTCAAATTTTATCGTGATAATTCAGTAACCTTAGATAATACCATGAAATTCACAACAGAACTTATCAATCTTGCCAAAGAAATGAATGGAAATTATGATGGTTGGGAAACCTTCGTAGTGAAGAAAAAGAAATAGATTTTCACTTCTACTTCACTCATTGTGAAGCATATTATTTTAGACTTATTGTTAGATTATTAGACACGCTAGTGTTAGATTCGCCATCGCTGTTAGAGCGCACATTAGCGCTTTTAGCTTTACCTTTGGGACGCTTTACTTTTTGTATGTTGGTATTTTTCTTTGAATCATAGAATAGTATCTTTCTTTGATAGTGGAAATAATTAAAGACCTATCCAAATCCAAACCTTCTATTTTGTCTATCTGATTAAATTCTTTCAAATGCTTAGTTCCCCAAACACTTATATCTACAAGTAAAGATGCCAGTTCAATCATCTTATCAGAAAGAATATAAATATTTTCCTTTTTGTTATTTGCTAATTTTTGCTTAGTTACTAAACCATAAGAAGTAAGCAATTTTAAACGAGCGGACAGAATACTTGGAGCAATCTGCTCGTCTGATGCTGAAAATTCCTTAAAAGTCATTTTATGATGTAACAGCATGTCTCGTACAATAAGTAGAGACCATTTATCACCCACAACATCTAATGTAGAAGCAATTGGGCAACCAGAACGGAAATTATTTTTCATTTATTACTATCATTTCAATAGCAATTATTATTTTTGCTATCATTTTAATAGCAAAAATAAAAAAATCGAATGACAACACAGAAAAGGTTAACCAAAATCAATTTATATGATAAGCTTAATGCAGCTTTTGTGAGTATTATTACACCAGAAATGTCTGAGCTGAATAAAATTAGAAAACAAAATGCTTACTCAAAGCAACCTACCTTAGCACAACCGTTTGATATGCCGTTGGAATTTATTTCTATTAATGGTGTAAATATACGAATGGTAAAATCTTTGATGGGAGCTGAAAGCAAAGAAACCATTGTATTGTTATCTGCCTTTCCGCATAGTATTATTGCTTATTCACCAATTTGGGAAGCATTAAAAAAAGAATATAATCTTTATGCTTATGATTTACCAGGATTCGGAGCAAGTGAAACAAAATCTGAATACATGTCGTTTGATTTCCAAGGCAATTTCTTGAACTCATTTTTAAGTCATTTTGATATTAAGAAATCTCATGTAGTTGCCCCTGATGTAGGTATGGCAAGTGCTTTATCTTATGTTATTAACCATCAAAATAACATAAAATCTTTGATGATTGGCGATGGCCCTGCTGCTTTGCCTACTTCCGAACCTAGTATCATGAAAAAAATGGTACATTCTGGGTTTTGGAGAACTATGTTTATAATTGCTGGAAGTGGTGCATTAATTGAATCTGCTAAGAATTTAGGTAATGTACAATATGTTCCTAATAAATATGAAATATCAGACTATAAAAAGTCATATAAAGGAAAAGTAGCAAATGCTATGAAATGGTTCAAAAAGTATCCTGAAGCTTTGAAGGATATTGACAAAAACCTAAAGAATATACAAATCCCTACAAAAATATTTTGGGGCGAATACGAAGCTATTTTACATAAAGAAAATGGCATCAATTTAAATGATAGAATGCCTAATAGCGAACTTGAAATATTTGAAAATTGTGGACATTTTGTCTATCAAGATGATTATCCAAGGTTTATCCGTTTGATACAATCTTGGGTTGAAAAGCACAAATAGAACAGTGCTTAACAAGTCATAAATTTAATAGCAACTAATCCCTTTTGTAAGGGCAAATTTTAAATTAAAAATATATCAAAGATTAAAATCGCAATCCAACACCCATATTGACCGTGTGAATGTTTTCGTTATATCGGTTTCCAGAAGTATTTCCATCTAAATCTAACTTGATAAAATCAGCAGAAACCTCAACAAAAAATGTTCCCGTAAGATCATACGCTGCGCCAAATCCCCAATTGATACCACTTTGTGAATCTGTAAATCGATCACCATTTAGTTGAAAAGAAGCATCAGTATCAACAAAAATCAAATTGCCATTTGCTGCATCTACAGAAGTTGTAAAAACGCTATAGCCAACTGAAACATACGGTTTGAATTGTGGTAGACTGTTCAAGTTGAATTCTCCGATAAGTTTTGGTTTCAACACAAAAGCATGGCCATTAATATTGTCTATAAAGTTATAATTGAAATAGTCTACAGAAAATGCCAGTTTTGCATAAATGAGTTCAGTATCCGCAAATTGATATCTAAAATCCAACCCTACCAAACCATCGTAGGCAAATACCATAAAGTTATCTCCCATAGATAATGGATAATGCAATCCGAGTTCAAATTTACGATCTGTATTTTGCCCAATTCCCATATAGAAACAAAGCAAAAACAAAGAAACAGCAAGCTTTTTCATTTTATAAGTCGATTAGTATATACACTACAAACGCAGGTATTCAGAAAATATTGAAAAATCTAAATTACTTAAGATATAATCCTCTCAACATAAGAATAATAAATCAAAGATAAGAAGCTTTTATTTAGGTCAAACAAAAGCACTAATACCTAATACCTAAATTAAGGAATCCACTTTTTCTCAAAGTTCGGCTTGCGTTTTTCTAAGAATGCATCACGTCCTTCTTTGGCTTCGTCTGTCATATATGCTAAACGTGTCGCTTCTCCTGCAAATACTTGCTGTCCCACCATTCCATCATCTGTTAAATTCATGGCGAACTTCAACATTTTTATAGAAGTTGGCGATTTTGCCAAAATTTCTTGTGCCCATTCAAAAGCAGTATCTTCCAATTCGTCATGCGGAATGACAGCATTGACCATACCCATTTCGTATGCTTCTTGTGCCGAGTAGTTTCTTCCCAAGAAAAAGATTTCACGTGCTTTTTTCTGTCCTACCATTTTAGCCAAATAAGCAGAACCATAACCTGCATCAAAACTTGTAACATCCGCATCTGTTTGCTTAAAGATTGCATGTTCTTTACTTGCCAACGTTAAATCGCAAACTACATGCAAACTGTGTCCGCCACCAACTGCCCAACCTGGCACTACGCAAATAACTGCTTTTGGCATAAAACGAATCAAACGTTGTACTTCTAAAATATTCAATCTATGGTAACCATCTTGTCCGACATACCCTTGATGTCCACGTGCTTTTTGATCGCCTCCACTACAGAAAGAATACACACCATCTTTTGACGATGGACCTTCTGCCGAAAGCAAAACAACACCAATATTTACATCTTCATGTGCATCTTTAAAAGCATCTAACAGTTCGCTAGTAGTATGTGGTCTAAATGCATTTCTAACATCAGGTCTGTTAAAAGCGATTCTTGCTACACCATCTGCTTTTTTATAGGTAATATCATCGTACTCTTTTGCCGTTTTCCAATCTGGTTTACTCATATTTTTACTATTTTGCGTAAAAATAATTCATTTTATACAGTTAGCAAGAATTTAGCTGTTCAAATTCTTGTTCGTAAACACTAAAATTTCTCATGAAAAAAATACTATTATCTACTTTTTTAAGCTGTTTCGCATTCGTGGCATTTGCACAAGATTATCAATTCAAAACTACTGTTGACTTGGAAGCAACACCTGTAATCAGTCAAGGGCGTACTGGAACTTGTTGGAGTTTTTCGGCTTCTTCTTTTATAGAATCTGAAATTATACGATTGACAGGAAAGCAGATTAATATTTCAGAAATGTTTAACGTACGTAATACCTATCCGAAAAAAGCATGGAATTATGTAATGCGACAAGGGAAAGCGCAATTTAGTGAAGGTGGTTTGGCGCATGATGTTATGAATGCCGTAAAATCACATGGTTTGGTTCCGAACAGTGCGTATTCTGGTTTACAAATTTTACAAGAAACGCATAACCATGCTGAAATGGTATCAGTTTTAAAGGCAATGTTAAATGCATACATCAAAAATCCTGGAAAAAAACTATCATTGAACTGGAAACGTGCTATTGAAAGTGTTTTGGATATTTATTTAGGAGAACGTCCAGCTTCTTTTGTGTATGATGGAAAAACATATACGCCACAATCTTTCTTAGCGATGACAAAGATTAATCCTGATGATTATGTGACTTTAACTTCATTTACGCATCAACCATATTACAAACCATTTATTTTAAATATTCCTGATAATTTTTCTAATGGAAGTTTCTACAATATTACTTTAGATGAATTAGTAGCTACTACTAAAAATGCTTTAAAAACTGGGTATACAGTAGAATTGGATTGTGATGTATCGGAACCTACATTTTCAGCAAAATATGGAATTGCAACCGTTCCTGAGGAAGCTGTAAGTAAAAGTGATTTTTCAGCAAAAGTGAGAAAAGAAAAGTCAATTTCAGAAAGATATCGCCAACAAGAATTTGAAAATTACACTACTACAGACGATCACTTAATGCATATTACTGGTTTAACAACAGATCAAAACGGAAACGAGTATTTTCGTGTAAAAAATTCTTGGGGAAGCAATACGGCACGTGTACCTAATGATGGACACATAAACATGAGTGAAGCTTTTTTTAGATTGAAAACAATCTCAGTAATGGTACACAAAGACGCCTTACCAAAAGCATTGCGTAAAAAATTAGGGTTGTAACGTTTTGTATAGGTTTCATACGAATATAGTATGAAATCTAAAAAAAGAATTCAACACAAACCACATCTTACAATATCCAATATTGGGAAAACTCGATTTTGGACTGGGATTTTTTTAGGTATATTTTATGCCTTCATATTTTATAGTTTTGTTTTTTGTTTTTTAGAAATCATCAACCTTATTCGTGTAGCTTCATCTTTTGATATTCCACTTCAATCAATAGAAGCATTAGCATTTGAGCATACATTGTCGCTAGCAATTTCTGTTGCTATGGGAAATCATGCAATGGTGCGTTATTGGATGATGCAACCTACATTTAATTTTCATAAAACACGAAAACAAATTGCACTTCGCGTTTCCAATTATTCATTATTTATAGAATTTTTATGTTGGTATATGCTGATGGAATATTTACGACATTTAATTTCAAGTCATGCATTAATTGGTTCACTTATATATGAATATCATGGAATCTTTTTATATGCGATTCCAATCTATTTATTTTTAAGTTCTTGGACTAAACTTATTCGCTATTTTAGAGCGCAGAAATGGCAATCAATAGCGCTAGTGATTAGTTTGTTTTGTGTTTTATCACTTAGTTTTATCAATGTTTCTAATTTCCGTTATAGCGAAATTAATTTTGAGAAAATTTACAAAAAAGACCTGCTATATTTAAACAATGAAATTGCTCTTGCAAAAAAAAACTATGGAATTGTATATACTGATAAAACTATTGTAACGTTAAAATCTTTAAACACGCATGAATTGCAACGCTTACTATTAGAAACGAAGCAAAAATTTGAGACACGAAAAAAGATTGCATTAAAAGACATTATTCTTCAAAAAATTCTGATTCACAATTTTAAAGCTGCTCATTTTGTAGGATATGGTATACAGTATTATCCTAATCCTATGGATGTGTATCGTCAACTTAAATTAGTTTCTCCAAATACTCAGGAAACAAAAGAATTGCTTGATATTTTATATGAGTACCACATGTTTTCTATTACAGCGAGAGAAGAGAATGAAGACGAAAATCAGACTCTACAATATCAATTGCGGAAATATATATTTAAAGATGCGCTATCTAATCATAGAGGTCGTTATGATAATCCTTTTGAGACTATCATAAGACAAATTAATGATGTTAAATATGTTCTAGCACAAAGCAAAATATACAAACATTCATTCGTAGAATATCTAACTTCGGATAATGTACCTCCATTAATTCCACCTTCACCAGAATCTGTAAATTATGTAAAAGAGTTTCCTGAATTTAAATATCCAATAGAATAATTCATTGTTTGGTATCATTTTTGTAGCTTCTTGAGACATAACATCATCAGTCAACAAAAACCAATTCAACATGAAAAACACGTATCTAATTAGCTGTTTAGCAGTCATTTTTACCTTTAGTAGTTGCAGTATAGACGAAGACGAACCACAGTTTGATCTTAATGAGAGTCTTGTTGCGTATTATCCACTTGACGGAAATACAAATGATTTAAGTCCTTACCGAGTAAATGCTCAAAGGAGTGGCGCTCGTGAAACTTTTGATCGTTTTGGAAATGCAGATTTTGCATATAAGTTTGATGGTATTGATGATTACCTTCGTATTCCTGCTAATGAACATTTAAATTTTACAGATGAGTTTACGATCAATTTATGGTTAAAAACGGACGTTACGCATTTGCAACAAGTATTGTATAAAAATGTTTCCGATGCTAAACAAACAAAGGCTGCTTACGGAATTTCTATAGGTTATGCTCCATTTGAAGATGAAAAAGTTATCACCAATGACATCATTTTTACAATTGCGCCGTATGGAATTATGCATGAATTGCGAAAGTTTAATTATGAAAAAGATACTTGGTACATGATTACCTGTACTTTAAAAGGAGATACGATGTACTTATATATAAACGGAAAACCTGCATTGATGAAATATATTAAAGGAGAAATTTCTACTTCTACACTTCCATTATTAATTGGAAACGATGGATCGGGTAAAAATCCTTTCAGTGGAAGTATCGATGATATCCGAATTTATAGCTCAGCAAAATCAACAGAATTTGTATCGTATTTATACGGACAATAATTACATTAACATTATGAGACCTTTGAAAAAAGCGCTATCAATTTTTCATTTTCTTGATTTTTTCTTTTTTATGATTTGGATTGATAGCATTTCTTTTGATTTTTGAAGTTTTTGGGGTTAATTTATGTAAATGGA
>Ga0189286_100148_pt1 | contig 37511 bp, 31 predicted proteins | sample UW69minimetaG_FD_130330 | JGI IMG/M metagenome (GOLD analysis project Ga0189286, IMG submission 130330) | Marine microbial communities from the Costa Rica Dome - UW69 mini metaG | ecosystem: Environmental > Aquatic > Marine > Oceanic > Photic zone | place: Costa Rica: the Eastern Pacific...
CCTGGTGCTCTTTCAAAATCCCGATGATCTGTTCTTCCGTGAAACGTGATCGCTTCATTGTCTGTCTCCTTCGTCTGGGAACAGACTAACCTCTAAATGCGGACATTTCAGGGGAGCAGGTCACGACCGCCAGACTTTGCTTCCGCTGGGAACCTCGTTTAACGGTGCACTCTGGGCACACCCAGAGAACTCTCTACGCCGGATTGCTATCTTGGCAGACTGTAGGTAAATCGCTCGAACCTCATGGTCAGCCAATGTCTCTGGAAACAAGTAGGTCGTCATCGTCCCCTCCTGGGTGGTGGGACGTACGTTGAACTGGCCTATACCATGGTCAATAGATAACTCGAGCACTGTCCTTCTTGTCCTACAAGCAAAGGTGTGCAACCCCTAGAACCAAGGGAGACTGGTGGCCTCAGGCAATTTTCTCAGAATCGTGGATTGTCCAAATTGGTGTCCGACACGCCTACAACTCTATGAAGGCTCCTATCAGAAAGGTGAGTAGGAATGGCTGACAAATTCCACAAACTTGAGGGTGTTAAGTTTCCAGTCGGCAGCCAAACCGCCCAAGAGATCAAATCGCTATGCGCAAGATATGCATCACATAAAAAGAAGGTTGCCTTCAAACTAAAACAATATACCGAAGCAGCCCTTGCCCATGAAAACAACCCAGACGACACTTCGGCCCGAAAACTCGCCAAGAAGCTTGCTAACCAATATCGCTTTTCATTCAGAGGTCGGCTTATTGCAGTTATCACCGAAAACAAGAAACTCGACTGGGGGAAGCGCCGGTCTCTCAGCCAATGTTTCTCGCTCGCCAAGAACTTAACTGCACACAAGCAGTCGGACGAAGCGGTGCGGGTGGCATTCAAACCCAAGGCCAATGGCGGACAGCGTCCGGTGCAAGACTTTGGCCTTCAACAAAGGGCGACTCAGGAGCTGGCGAAGACAATCATCGAACGCCGGGTCCACCCGCAGAAGTGGCAATACACGTTCTTAGGTGTCCCGAAGGCAATCAGATTTCTGAAGCACTTGGATCCCGCCGCAGAAATGTGGACAGCAAAACTTGATATCGAAGACTTCTATGGCCATTTTAATGACACTGACTTGGGGAAACTCACCTGGGAGGTTCCTAAGTCGGTCGTGAAGGCAACTCTTCTTTCTAAGGGGAATGTCCTCATGGACTATGAAGGTGTTCCCTTAGCGGGATCATCCTTATTGGAAGCCCACCGGGGAGTAGCTCAAGGCTCTATCGTCTCTCCGCTCTTAGGAGTACTGGCCATCTCCAAGATGGATTGGTCTCCTGGCCAGAAGATTGAGTGTGTGAATTACGCAGACGATTTTCTTCTAGTGGCCCATACAAAGAGCGAACTAGAAGACGCTGTACTTGCCTTTGATCTGGCCATAAAGACCAGGCTCCCCGGCGGGAGTTTTCACCTCAAGCCCGCTTCAATCAGCAAATTTGGCCATGGCATTGAGTTTCTCGGCCACAACCTCATAGTTGAAAAGGACGGACTAAAGGTCGATCCGTGCAACGCAGCAATTGAAAGACTCGCTCAGCGACTCGACGAACTTAGTGCCCGGGCCCGCAAATCAATTGCGTCATATCAAGAAGAGATGTCGGAGCCCAAACGCGAGAGAATGTTGGGGCGACTGGCAGCACTGCTCGCCTACGCGGATGGCTGGAGAGCTTCGTTTTCTGAATGCGAAGAGATCGATCTTGATGCCTACTACGGTACAGCGATGGACGTATTTCACGAACTTTGTTCGGAAGCCGGTGTGACAACGGAAGAAGTGAAGTCCAATGCTCCGATTCCCTCAAAGTTTCATGGCACAAACAGTGAATTTGATGAACTCTTTGTAACTTCTGATCTCTATCAATAACGCTGCATAGTGACTTGTGTCTGACGACAAGTCCTCCAAAGTCCGTTTAACTCCGCTTGCCTACGAAACTAATGGAGCGTCACCTGAACGGTTCTTATGCTTGTGTAGCAAGGTCTAGTGTAAGTGAAGATGACTCAGGTCTAGTCCCGGATACTCGACACGCTCGACGTATTTCATCAGATGGCCTGGCTTTACTCCAGCGCCATAATTGTCACTCGTTCCCTTTGAGGCTGCCCAACCTCCCAGCTGTTGCAAGACTGAATCTGGGGCTTCCATATCTCGAAGTGCATCTCTGAAGTTATGGCGAAAGCTGTGAAGTCCCACACGACCATCTTTCTCTATCACTTTGGGCAAGAAGCCATCTGTGAACCAATCCGCCACTTTTTGGCTCTTATAGCCATACTTTCCAGGCAAGACTTCTGGAAACACATCATCCGATCCAGCAGCCTTTATCTTGGTCAAATACTCCACAAAACCAATCCTGATAAGCTCTGGGTGTACCGGAAAACGTCGGCGGCTTGTCTTGGTTTTGAGTTTCTTGTCGCTCCCATCATCGTTCACATCGAAGAACAGAATCCCGTTGTCAGTCGATTTCAGATCTGACGTTTTCAACTGACAAATTTCGTTTGCCCGCATACCAGTGAACAAGCAGATCAACGGAACCCAGAACCTGGCACGACGGATAACCTTTGTCCCTGGTTTTGCATAATTTTTCTCATCATCAACGCAACCCGTGTAGAGAGGTGCGTTAAAAATGCTTGTGAGTTCCGCCGATGTAAAAGGACGCCTCTTCTCCGATGCAGTTAACTGCACCGCCATCGGCTGCAGTCCATCAGACGCCACATGGGCTACCGCGCCAAGTTTTTGGCCCAACTTGAGCGCTGAAGTCAGTGTCTGTAAGTGAAACTTCTGAGTCGTGTGCGAAATAACGGAACGACCATCAACTTCCGCTTGCGCGACAGACTCTCTAAGGCTGAGGTGTGGGTATATCTTACCTTTGTTTGCCGGGAGCGCCGATAGCAGCTTCCGAAAACCCTGGCACGCCTTGTAGTCGATATCACTAACTAAAGTCGCTTGCCCTAGCGCTTCTTTTACGAGATTGACTGACGCACGGACCTTATCAATTCGTTTTTTGGCAATGCCTCGGTGAGCAGCGTCGTCAGCATACTCACTCACGTAAGTATCGCATAAGTCACCAAATCTCATCGTTTTGGTCTGCACATCTATTACCGACCCGCCTATCGCAGCGAACAGCGTGTCAAAAGATGAGGTTGAATAGTCAGCTTTCAAGCGCGCAATTTGCCGTCGCTCCAGCTCTCTCAGCCCTCTCACTACAAGGGAGTAGAACTGCGAATAGCTAAAGTCATCCTGATCGAAGGCATAGCCAACACCTTCAGTCACATCGTTGAGTGTTCGAGTGTCTACTCCGTAGCCGCCTAGAAATTCTGGATCGTCCAGTTGAGACCACCGTTCGCTTGCTTCTGTGATCAGGCTTTTCAGAACTGCTTTTGACGATGGTGGGTTCTGTTCAAAATCCTTCGCCCGCATTTCATCACGGCGACCAACATAAGTTTGCACGAGCCGTAGCGCTTCCTCTTTCGAAAGCAATGGAGCTTCAATTCCTGCTGTGATTTGCTCAGCGTATTGATCAAACAGAGAGTCGTATTCGACGTCCTTTTTGCTGCGTAACTTTTTTGCAGTGCTGAGATAGGGAGTCGACAAAGATATCTTGACGAACTGTTTTCCAAACAGTGCCACATAGGCTGCTGGCACACGGCGATAGTAGTACCAGATGCCTTTTCTTTGCTGCAGACGATAGGTTTCAGCCACTTCCTTCATGCCTCAATGTATACCACCAATGTATCCCACGGGTGAAACATAAGTCATTGAAACTAAAGGAAGGCTAGCGATTACAATGAGTTAGCTAGAGGGTGGTGGAGCCAGGCGGAATCGAACCGCCGACCTCTTGCATGCCATGCAAGCGCTCTCCCAACTGAGCTATGGCCCCTTACCTTTTGATCTGACCCTTGTTCATTTGAATTCGGGGTCAGAAATCATGCGCTTTGGGTGCGCAACCTGGGCACGTCCTGTTTCAGCTGCCCGGGTGCCGGAAACTAGGTCGGGTGCGCCATCGGATCAAGCAAAACTTGCCCCGCCACGTCCGACTTTCAAAAAATCACCGGCGCGTAGCCCCTGCGATCAGAGGTTGTCGTCTTTCACGCCTGGGATGAGATCAGACACATCGGCATCATCTTCATCATCATCGCCGGGGAGGAAGGGATCATCTTCCTCTTCATCATCGATGGCGAGGATGTCATCTGCATCATCGCCATCGGCGTCAGCACCGCTCGCGGCCTTTTCTTCGGCCGCCAACTCGTCCAGTGAGGTTTCCGCACCAACAACCAGATCGCCTTCTTCCTCATCCGGCTTTTCAGCGGGTGTCCCTTTGGGCGCTGCCGCTACCGGTTCAGGCGCTTTGCGTTTGGCGCGCGGCACAACAACCGCTTCCTCATGGCCGCATTTGGGGCAGACCGTCGGATTTTTGTTGAGGTCATAGAACTTCGCTGCGCAATCGCTGCAAACGCGTTTTGTTCCTAAATCCTGCTTCACCTAGGCTCTCCCCCGAGGTTTTGTGACTCTAAAATTCCCATTGCCACGATCCGGCGCGCCTGTCAAAACCTATTCGCGCCCTGGGGGTGTTTCTGTTTCAATTGGACCAGAGACCAGCTCCAGATTCATTGTTTTGCCGCGTTTTCGGATGGATAACCGTTGTCACTTATCCTGAAAACGCTTCAACCCTTCCTCGCGCTCACTGTTTCGCGAGACGCCTTGAAAAGGATACGAGATCAAGCGCCATGGGCCCTCTCCGAGCGACCCCTGTTTGCACATAGATCAGCATGCACGACATGACCCTAACCGCCTCCCCTTCCAGCTCCCTTAGCGGACATATTACCGTTCCGGGCGACAAGTCCATTTCCCATCGTGCCCTTATTCTGGGGGCCCTAGCGGTCGGCACAACGCATGTGACGGGTCTTCTTGAAGGCGAGGACGTTCTGGCCACTGCCGAGGCCATGCGGGCGCTCGGCGCCACCGTCACACGCACCGGCGAAGGTATCTGGGAAATTACCGGCGTGGGCGTTGGTGGGCTGTCTGAACCTGCGACCGCACTTGATTTTGGCAATTCCGGCACTGGCGCACGGCTTGTGATGGGGCTGGTTGCCGGGCACCCGATCACAGCGACTTTTGTCGGCGATGCATCGCTTTCAAAGCGCCCCATGGGCCGGGTCATCACCCCACTCACAGAGATGGGCGCTGAATTTCACGCTCGCGATGGTGGGCGCATGCCGCTCACCGTGAAGGGTGCTCCTGTTGCGCTACCCATCACTTACCCATTGCCGGTCGCTTCAGCGCAGGTGAAATCGGCCGTTCTTTTGGCTGGCCTCAACGCACCGGGTCAGACGACGGTTATTGAGCCGCACCCGACACGCGATCACACAGAACGGATGCTCCGGGCATTCGGCGCCGAGGTGACTGTTGAACCAGGCCCTCAGAATGTGACCGTGATCCGCGTTACCGGGCAAACAGAACTCAAACCGTCTGACGTCATCGTGCCTGCCGACCCCTCCTCTGCTGCGTTTCCTATTGTAGCTGCCCTTACTACGCCAGGTTCCGATGTGACAGTGACCGGCGTGATGATGAACCCTCACCGTATCGGCCTCTATACAACCCTTATCGAGATGGGTGCGAACATCGACATTCAAAATGAGCGGGAAGAGAGCGCCGAGCCGGTCGCAGACCTGCGGGTTCGGACCAGTGCTCTCAAAGGTATTGAAGTGCCGCTTGATCGCGCGCCGTCCATGATTGACGAATATCCTGTGCTCGCCGTGGCTGCGGCCCATGCGGAGGGCACGACCATCATGCGGGGAGCCGCTGAACTCCGGGTGAAAGAGAGCGACCGGGTTGCCACCACGGTCGCGGGCCTTCAGGCGAATGGGGTTCAGGTCAAAGAGTTCGAGGATGGGATGGCCATTATCGGCGCCAACACAAGTTCTGGGGGCAAGGTCGCAGGTGGTGGCACGGTCCTCACTCATATGGATCATCGTATTGCCATGTCCTTCCTGACATTGGGATTTGGCGCTCAGAACCCTGTGACGGTCGACGAAGGTGAGATGATTGCCACGAGCTTCCCTGACTATGTCGCACTTATGCGGGGCCTCGGCGCTACGCTCTCCTCTGAGGCCAATTCATGATTATCGCGGTGGACGGCCCAGCCGCAGCGGGCAAGGGCACACTTGCGCGGGCGCTGGCGGCGCATTTTGGCTACGCCTATCTCGACACAGGCTCTTTATATCGGGGGGTGGCCCATGCGGTGCTGCTGAGCGGCTCCGACCCACAGGATGAAGCAGCTGGGGTCCAAGCGGCAGAAACCCTTGATCCCACCCAGATCGACCCTGTGGCTATCAGAACCCCAGACGTGAGCGAAGCGGCTTCCGTTGTGGCGGCCATGCCACCGGTGCGGGCGGCAATTCTCGCCTTTCAGCGCCGATTTGCCGAAAGTCCGCCAAATGGCGAGCCTGGCGCCGTTTTGGACGGTCGGGACATCGGAACGGTGGTCTGCCCTGACGCTGATGTGAAACTTTATGTCACCGCAAGCGCAGAAATCCGCGCTCACAGGCGGTGGCTGGAGCTCAAGGGGTCGGGGTCCGGCCTCTCTGAGGCACAAGTTCTAGCGGATGTGAAGGAAAGAGACGCCCGGGACGCGGATCGGGCCGCCTCGCCTATGCGCCCGGCTGACGACGCGCACTTGCTCGATACCTCCAATTTGTCTATAGAAGCGGCGTTCGGCGCTGCCGTCGCACTTATCGAGCAGTCAAGGGGTTAGGCGTTTTTCGGAACCTTCCGGAAGGCGACAGACGACCCCGTTTTGGCATACCCAACTCAGGGGTTCGATTTTGCAACAGCAGAACCGGCATGAACCCAATTTCCATGGGCAATGGGCGCATCAATAGACCCGCTTGCCAAGACCCTCGGAGCCAACCGTCGGCAGGAATAGATAAGTCATTTTAGGAGAACCAATTTTGGTCGACACACTTAACCCTACGCGCGACGAATTCGCCGCGCTTCTTGAAGAGAGCTTCTCGGCGAATGAAGGTGCCGAAGGTTCCGTCGTCAAAGGCAAAGTCGTTGCCATCGAAAACGATCTCGCCATTGTCGATGTTGGTCTGAAAACTGAAGGCCGCATTCCTCTCAAAGAATTTGCCACACCTGGCAAGCCTGCCGAAATGGCCGTTGGCGACGAAGTTGAGGTGTTCCTCGACCGGATCGAAAACGCGATGGGCGAAGCTGTTCTCAGCCGCGAAAAAGCAAAACGCGAAGAAAGCTGGGTTCGTCTCGAAACAGCCTTCGAAGCGAATGAACGCGTTGAAGGTCATATCTTCGGGCGCGTTAAAGGCGGCTTCACGGTTGACCTTGATGGTGCCGTGGCCTTCCTGCCAGGCAGCCAGGTGGACATTCGCCCTGTACGCGATGTGACGCCCCTTCTCAACATTCCACAGCCTTTCCAGATCCTGAAAATGGACAAGCGCCGCGGCAACATTGTTGTGTCTCGCCGGGCCGTTCTGGAAGAAACACGTGCCGAACAGCGTCTTGAGCTTATCGAAACGCTCAAAGAAGGCGACGTACGCGACGGCGTGGTCAAGAACATCACCGACTACGGTGCGTTCGTTGACCTTGGCGGCGTAGACGGTCTGCTACACGTCACCGACATTGCATGGCGCCGCGTGAACCACCCAAGCGAAGTTCTCACCATTGGCGAGACTGTGAAAGTTCAGGTCATCAAGGTGAACCCTGAAACACAGCGCATCTCTTTGGGCATGAAACAGCTCGAGGCTGATCCATGGGAAGGCGTCGAAGCCAAATACCCGCTGGAGTCCCGTTTCAAAGGCCGCGTCACCAACATCACGGATTACGGTGCATTTGTGGAACTGGAACCTGGCGTCGAAGGCCTTGTCCACGTTTCCGAAATGAGCTGGACCAAGAAGAACGTGCATCCAGGCAAGATCGTTTCTACCTCGCAGGAAGTAGAAGTGCAGGTTCTGGAAGTCGATCCTGTGAAGCGTCGTATTTCACTTGGCCTCAAGCAGTGCATGGACAACCCATGGGCCGCATTCGAAGATCGTTTCCCGCAAGGCACGAAGGTCGAAGGCGAGATCAAGAACATCACCGAATTCGGTCTGTTTGTTGGTCTCGACGAAGATGTCGACGGCATGGTTCACCTTTCCGATCTCGACTGGAACCGGTCAGGCGAGGAAGCCCTTCAGGATTACCAGAAGGGTCAGGTGGTCAACGCCGTTGTCCTCGACGTGGATACGGAAAAAGAACGCATCTCCCTTGGCATCAAGCAGCTTGATGGCGATCCGTTCGAAAGCGTTGGCGGCCTCACCAAAGGTGCAACCGTTACGTGTACTGTTACGGCCATCCAGGATTCCGGCATCGAAGTCAGTGTTGGCGAAGAAGACTTCACAGCCTTCATCCGCCGGGCAGATCTCAGCCGGGATCGTTCCGAACAGCGCCCAGAGCGGTATGCAGTTGGTGATAAGATTGATGCGCGCCTGACGAATATTGACCGTGCGTCACGTCGTCTCTCGCTCTCGATCAAATCTCTGGAAATCGCTGAAGAAAAAGAAGCCGTTGCTCAATACGGTTCTTCCGACAGCGGTGCGTCTCTTGGGGATATCCTGGGTGCGGCACTTAAGGGGGCAGACGACAACGGCGAAGGCGACAAGTAAATCCTATCCAGATAGGATGGGGACAAGTTAGTTCCCGTCTGTCTGGAGAGATTTCCATGTCACTCGACATCGAAACCATTATTGACAGGCGGCGCCTCAAGCGCCGCCTTTCTCTTTGGCGCATCGCCGCGCTCGTCGCGCTTGGCCTTGCCATCATCGCTTTTCTGCCAAGTTCGGGCTTAAGCCCCGTCGGCGATCATGTTGCCCGCGTTACCGTAAGCGGCATCATTGTTGATGATCGCGCCCAACAGCAGCTCATTCGCGAGATCGGCGAAGATGACAGCGTCAAAGCGCTGATGCTCTATATCGACAGCCCTGGGGGCACGACGACTGGTTCCGAAGCACTATTTGAGACGGTGCGGGAAGTATCTGAAACCAAACCTGTGGTTGCAGTCCTGGGGACCGTTGCTGCATCAGGTGGCTATATTGCAGCGCTCAGCGCCGACCATATTGTGTCGCGTGGCAATACAATTACCGGCTCTATTGGTGTTTTTTTTCAGCTGACACAGCTTACAGGCCTCATGGAAACCATCGGAGTCGATGTGGACTATGTGCGCTCAGGAGACCTGAAAGCACAGCCCAATCCTTATCAAGACCCGCCCAAAGAGGCCATTGCCTCCACGCAGGCCATGGTGGACGCATCTTATGACTGGTTCCTGGACCTTGTGGTGGATCGACGCGGGCTTAAGGAAGAAACCGCCCGGACATTAAGCGATGGCCGCATCTATACCGGCTTCCAGGCGCTGGAAAACGGCCTAGTGGACGCCATTGGCGGTGAAGAGGTCGCGCGCAACTGGCTCTTCGACGAACATGAAGTGGAACAGGAGCTCCCAACTGAAGAATGGGCCGTTTATGACGAGACAGGCTTCGGCCTTATTTCAAGCGATGCCACGGCCAACTTTATTGTCTCTGTTTTATCGTCTGTGGGCGAAAAAACTATTGCAGCAAAGGGACTTACGCTTGACGGACTGGTCAGCGTTTGGCAACCTGACCGCCGTTAAAGAGACGCCAGCAAATACGCAAGCTGGCTCAATCCGGGGTGTAGCAGGCCGGTCTCCCGTGTCAGGGAGATTCAGAACAGACCTCTCTATAAGAGGGTTCTCAAGGCCAGAAGGGGCGATTGGCCATGATCAAATCCGAACTTGTCGCCAGGCTCGCCCAAGCTAACCCGCATCTCTATCAGCGCGACGTTGAGCGGATTGTCTCCACTATTTTTGATGAAATCGGGGAAGCGCTTGCGCGCGGAGATCGGGTCGAGCTGCGCGGCTTTGGCGCCTTCTCTGTAAAAAGCCGCCCGGCACGGGTTGGCAGGAACCCCCGGACGGGCCAACCTGTTGAAGTCGCAGAGAAATTTGTGCCGTTCTTTAAGACCGGCAAGGAATTGCGAGACCGGCTGAACAGCAGAGACACAGAGACGCCCGCGGCTCCTTTCCCGGGCGAACCTGTATCAAGCTCGGACTAGGCTTCTTGGTTCTGGCGATTGATCTGCTTGGTCTGTTCTCTACCGTCCGAGCTTCACTTTATCTATTGGCGAACTTTCAAACGGACGCCCTATTTGCAGGAGACCCAGATGACCACAACACGAACCTGGACGGTTTACCTCTCCGGTGAGATCCATACGGATTGGCGCGAGCAGATTGCTCAGGGCGTACAGGAACTGAGCCTTCCCGTAAGCCTCGTCGCGCCAGTCACAGATCATGCATCCAGCGATGATTGTGGCGTCACAATTTTGGGCGAAGAGAGGCAAGGCTTCTGGAAAGACAATAAGGGAGCGAAAGTGAACGCGATCCGGACCCGCACCTTGATCGAAGATGCTGACATTGTGGTTGTTCGCTTTGGCGACAAATATAAGCAGTGGAATGCTGCCTTTGACGCGGGCTATGCCGCTGCACTTGGCAAATCCATCATCACATTGCACGATCCAAGCCTGACACACCCGCTGAAGGAAGTTGATGGGGCTGCTATGGCTGTAGCTGAGGAGCCGTCTCAAGTGGTTCAGATCCTCGACTATGTCATCAATGGGCGCTTGCCGTCCTCACAGCGCGCTCAGGCAGCCGAGTAACAGGACGGGCGCATGCGTATCCTTCGTTGGCTGCTTTTCATTCCGATAGCGGGAATATCGCTCTATCTGGCACTCGCCAACCGGCATGATGTGCTGTTCAGCCTCGACCCCTTCACACCGGAAACACCGGCTCTAGCGCTTCAGCTGCCGCTGATATTGGTGATCTTTCTGAGTGTTCTGGTGGGATTGCTGTTGGGTGGAGCATCTGCCTGGGCAAGACAGGGCAAATGGCGCAGAGAAGCCCGCCAGAGCCGCCGCGACGTGAAACAGCTGTCAGACGAAATTGTCGAAACTTCAGAAAAACTGCTGGTTCCAACGCCGACGCCTGATCGGACCGTCTGAAGTTTCCAGGTCGGCTCTCCAACACTTGGTGCTCGCTCGCCAATGCTCTATAACGGCGAAAATGGAGCTTGGAATGATCAGCACCCTCTCAAAAAACCCAGTATTCTGCGCGTTAGACACGACCTCTGTTACTCAAGCGGTGACACTCGCACAGTCCTTGATCGGCAAAGTTGGCGGCCTCAAAGTAGGCATGGAGTTTTTTTATGCCAATGGGCCAAGCGGCTACCAAGCTGTTGCTGAGACGGGCATCCCGATCTTTCTTGACCTAAAGCTTCACGACATCCCAAATACCGTCGCAGGTGGTATTCGAGCCATCACCCCGCTTAAACCCACCATATTGACCATCCATACAGCGGGCGGAATTGAAATGATGAAGGCCGCAAAACAGGCCTCCATGGAAGCGGCAGGACCATCACCCATCGTTGTTGGCGTCACCGTCCTAACCAGCCTAGACGAGAGCGACCTCAAGATGGCAGGTGTGGCCGATACAGCGGCAGACCAGGTTCGGAGACTGGCAAGCAACGCTCAGGAAGCAGGCCTTGATGGCGTGGTCTGTAGCCCGCTGGAAGTTGATCTCCTAAGAGCCGACTGTGGTCCAGGCTTCAAGCTTATCGTGCCGGGCATTCGCCCGAGTGGCGCTGCCATAGGCGACCAGAAGCGGGTCATGGGGCCAGGAGAGGCTCTTGCCAAAGGCGCAGACGTTCTTGTGATCGGACGCCCGATCACCCAAGCCAATCATCCTGCGAATGCAGCTGATGCCATTCAGGCGGAAATTGTCGCCTCTGCATCATGACCAGCCCTGTCGCCGTCAAAATCTGCGGGCTCTCAACGCCTGAGATGGTTCATGTCGCTGTTGAGGCCGGGGCAACCCATGTGGGCTTTATGTTCTATGAGCGCAGCCCGCGGAACGTGACCGTGACCCAAGCGGCAGATTTACGGCTGCTGGTGCACAACAGTGTTCAGGCAGTCGCCATTATGGTGAACCCGGACGATACACTTGTGGATGAGATCGCGCGGTCTGTGAAGCCGGACCTTTTGCAGCTTCATGGCAGCGAGACGCCAGAGCGGGTCACGGCCATAAAAACCCGGACCGGCCTTCCGGTGATGAAGGTCATTTCCGTTGCCGACGCCGGTGACGTGGCGACCGCCGAGATTTACGAAAAAGCGGCAGATTTGTTGCTGTTTGACGCCAAACCACCTAAATCTATGGCGAATGCGCTGCCCGGCGGTAATGCAGTCTCGTTCGACTGGTCGTTGATCGCGGATGCTGAACCGAAGCTTCCCTGGATGCTGTCTGGCGGGCTCACACCTGACAATGTGGCCGAGGCTATTGCCCAAACAGGGGCGCGCATGGTGGATGTATCGTCCGGCGTCGAAGACGCACCGGGCCAGAAGAATGAAGCGCTGATCCGCGCATTTGTGAAAGCAGCGCAGAGTGCCTGAAGGCACCTGCAGCTGAATGAGGTGACACGTGTCAGAACTCCAAAAGGAGCTCAATTCCTACCGGACAGGGCCGGACGAGAATGGCCATTTCGGTATTTTCGGCGGACGCTTTGTTGCCGAGACCTTGATGCCACTGATCCTCGACCTTGAGCAGAACTACAAGTCTGCACAACAGGACCCTGCCTTTTATGCAGAACTTGATGATCTGGCCAAGCACTATACAGGCCGTCCAAGTCCGCTCTATTTTGCTGAGCGGCTTACCGAGCATTGCGGCGGCGCAAAGATCTATTTCAAACGCGACGAGCTGAACCATACGGGCAGCCACAAGATCAATAATTGCCTGGGACAAATCCAGCTGGCGCGGCGCATGGGCAAGACCCGCATCATCGCTGAGACAGGCGCTGGTCAACATGGTGTAGCTACCGCAACGGTTGCCGCGCGCTTTGGTCTGCCGTGTGTTGTCTATATGGGCGCGAAAGACATTGAACGTCAGGCACCCAACGTGTTCCGCATGAAACTGCTGGGCGCGGAAGTGGTACCGGTGACATCCGGCGCGGGCACGCTCAAAGACGCCATGAACGAGGCGCTTCGCGACTGGGTCACCAATGTGGACGAGACCTTCTACATTATCGGCACTGCCGCTGGACCCCACCCCTACCCGCAATTGGTCCGTGATTTTCAATCTGTGATTGGGCGCGAGACCAAGGAACAAATGCAGGAACGTGAAGGGCGTTTGCCCGATACGCTGGTTGCCTGCATTGGTGGGGGGTCCAACGCTATCGGCCTCTTCCATCCTTTCCTAGACGATAAGAGTGTCGACATTATCGGTGTTGAAGCCGGCGGTCATGGGCTCGAAACCGGCGAGCATTCGGCTTCGCTTGCTGGCGGCGCACCGGGTGTTTTGCACGGAAACCGTACCTATTTGCTGCAGGACGATGATGGTCAGATCGAAGAAGGACATTCGATCTCTGCGGGTCTCGACTATCCAGGTATCGGACCGGAACATGCCTGGCTTAAAGAAACAGGCCGCGTTCAATATGTTGACGCAACGGACAAACAAGCGCTCGACGCCTTCCAGCTTTGCACAAAGCTTGAAGGCATTATTCCGGCTCTGGAGCCCTCCCATGCGCTCGCGCATGTTCTGTCGATTGCGCCTGATCTTCCAAGCGATCATTTGCTGGTGATGAATATGTGCGGTCGTGGGGACAAAGACGTCTTCTCTGTCGCCGAACATCTTGGGGTGAAACTCACATGACCACCCGTATCGACAAACGGTTCGCAGAGCTCAAACAAGAAGGACGTGCCGCCTTCGTCGCTTTCGTCACCGCAGGCGACCCGGACTTTGAGACGTCGCTCAGCATTCTCAAAGGTCTTCCCGGTGCGGGAACTGATCTCATAGAGATTGGCATGCCGTTTACCGATCCGATGGCGGAAGGGCCTCCCATCCAGGCCTCTTATCTGCGCGCGCTCAAGGCAGGCCAGACGATGAAGAAGACGCTGGACCTGGTACGGCAGTTCCGCGCGGGCGATGACACGACGCCGATTGTTTTGATGGGCTACTACAACCCTGTTTATCATTACGGGGTGGAGAAGTTTCTGTCGGACGCCAAGACCGCGGGTGTCGACGGGTTCATCATTGTGGACCTGCCCGCAGAAGAAGACCATGAGATGTGTCTGCCAGCACTCGATGCGGGTCTCAACTTCATCCGCCTTGCCACACCAACAACTGATGAGCATCGGCTTCCCGCTGTCCTTAAGAATACCAGCGGGTTTGTTTACTATGTGTCGGTCAAAGGCATTACCGGCGCAGCAGCAGCCAACACAACGGATGTGTCCGCCGCCGTTGCCCGAATCAAAGCAGAAACAGACCTGCCGGTGGCCGTCGGGTTCGGCATCAAAACACCGCAAAATGTTGCCGCAATTGCCACCCATGCTGATGGCGCTGTCGTTGGTTCTGCCATCGTCGATTGCGTTAAGGACAATTTGGATGAGGCCGGGCGTCCCACTGCGGAGCTCGTCCCACATGTGTTAGAATTTGTGAAATCGCTGGCCGATGGCGTTCAAAGCGCCCGCTAGGCACCAGCAGCTGATTGATAGGCTGTGTCTTACTCTAACGCACCGCCATAGGAGAAGCCCATGAACTGGATTAACAGTGTTGTTCGGCCAAAGATCCAGAACGTTTTTAAGAAGCGCGACACGCCAGACAATCTCTGGCGGAAATGCGGCTCCTGTGGCGAGATGGTGTTTCACCGTGACCTGGTTGCGGCGTTTAATGTCTGTCCCAATTGCGACCATCACATCAAGCTGGCGACGGATGAGCGTCTCAAGCTTCTGTTTGATCGCGGTGAATATGAAACGATCTCCGTGCCAGCTGTGCCGTCTGACCCGCTCAAATTTCGAGATCAAAAGAAATATATTGACCGACTGAAGGATGCGCGTTCCAAGACCGGCAAAGAAGATGCGGTGACTGGCGCGTTCGGCCGCCTTGATGGCAGCGAAGTGGTTGTCGCCGTGCAGGACTTTGCCTTTATGGGCGGGTCGCTCGGCATGGGGGCGGGCGAAGCGATTGTTAAATCCATCGAAGTTGCGCTCGATAAGAAATGTGCATTCATCATGGTGGCTGCATCTGGTGGCGCCCGCATGCAGGAAGGCATTCTGTCGCTCATGCAAATGTCGCGGGTAACCGTTGGAGTGCAACGGCTGCGCGATGCGGGTCTGCCTTTCCTCGTGGTTCTCACCGACCCAACCACAGGTGGCGTCATGGCGTCTTACGCGATGCTGGGCGATGTCCATATCGCCGAACCCAAAGCGCTTTTGGGATTCTCAGGCCCGCGTGTGATCGAGCAAACCATTCGCGAGAAACTTCCCGAAGGATTTCAGCGCGCGGAATATCTGCTTGAGCATGGCATGGTCGATATGGTGGTCCACCGTCATAAGCTGAAAGAAACATTAGGGCGTCTTGTTCGCCTGATGATGCATCAACCGAAAGCACCCCAATCCGACTATCAACTGCCTGCGGCACCGACACCGCCTCAAGCTGCTGAGTAGCAATAGCTCATGCGCGACAACAGCTCCCCTCTCAAGAGTGATGCTCTGCTTGAGAGGCTGATGGGCCTTCATCCAAAACTGATTGACCTGACGCTTGAGCGCTCGACACGTCTGCTTGCAGCGCTTGGTCATCCAGAAGAAAAACTACCCCCTATTTTTCATATTGCAGGCACGAACGGCAAAGGTTCCACTTCCGCCTTTCTGCAATCGATGATGGAAGCGGCGGGCCTTACCGTCCACCGATATTCGTCGCCCCATCTTGTGAATTTCCACGAACGGATTGTGCTTGGTGGCAAAAGCATCACGGAAGACGCGCTCGCAGACATTCTTGAGGAATGCGAACGGGTGAATGATGGTGCGAACATCACCTATTTTGAAATCACCACGGTTGCCGCCCTGCTTGCCTTTTCCCGAACGCCTGCGGACGTGCTGCTTCTCGAAGTCGGCATGGGCGGTCGCTATGACGCCACGAACGTGTTTGAGAAACCGGCAATCACCCTCATCACGCATATTGGCTACGATCATCAGCATTTCTTGGGCGAAACCCTTCACGAAATTGCTGGCGAAAAAGCCGGTATTCTGAAGCAGGAAGTCCCAGCCATCATCGCGCCTCAGGCCGATGAGGTATTTGATCGTATCGAACGGGAAGCAGCTCTTATTGGTGCACCACTCTTTGTGGGTGGGCAGGACTGGATGGCCTATGAAGAGCAGGGCCGTCTTGTCTACCAGGATACAGATGGCCTTTTGGATCTTCCGCTTCCCGGCCTCGTTGGTGCACACCAGATTGAAAATGCCGGCATGGCAATCGCGGCGTTGAGACAAGCGCCCGGCTTTGCCATAGACGATGAGGCGATTGCACAAGGATTGGTGTCGGTCTCCTGGCCCGCGCGCATGCAGCGGTTGAAGCACGGCCCATTGGTTACGGCGGCAGGAGAAGGCGCTGAGGTCTGGCTTGATGGGTGTCACAATCCATCCGGCGGACAGGTTGCGGCTGCCACAATGGCAGATCTCGACGACAAGTTGCCGCGCTCGCTCTATCTCATCTGCGCCATGCAGAATACGAAAGATGCGAGTGCGTTCTTTGCGAATTTCGGCGGTCTGGCGCGCCAGGTTTTCACGGTTACTGCGCCGGGCGCCGACGCGGCCATTCCCGCGGCTGAGTTGGCCAGCATGGCCCAAGCAGGTGGGTTGGAAGCGCAGCCGATGGAGAGCCTCGAGGCGGCCATCGGTCGTGCGGTAGGGCATGCAGATGCAGAAACTGGCGAACCGCCGCGCATTCTCATCTGCGGCACGCTCTACCTTGCGGGCCATGTGCTGAGAGACCACAGCTAAGGCGCCAATACTCCCGTGAACAAAAAAACCGGCGCCTAGAAAGGCACCGGTTTCAATTCTTAGAGATCGAAACGGATCAGATCTCGCTTTCGATCCATTCTTTGATCTTACCCTTTGGCAGGGCGCCAACCTTAGTTGCGGCGACCTGTCCGTCTTTGAAGATCATCAGTGTGGGGATACCGCGCACGCCATATTTTGTTGGCACGTTCGGGTTCTCATCAATGTTGAGCTTTGCAATGGTAAGCTTGTCACCAAGGTCGCCCGCGATCTCTTCAAGAGCCGGGCTGATCTGCTTACACGGACCGCACCACTCCGCCCAGAAGTCCACCAGTACAGGCCGACTGGCATCGATCACATCAGCTTCGAAGCTGTCATCTGTTACTTTTGATGTGGCCATGAGTTGCGCCTTTCGTTTTATCCCGACTTATGCGCCGGTTAATGATGATTGGGCAGAAAGAGAATCCTTGCGCCCTGAAATATCGTTGGGAGGAATCTAGGTAGCCCCCCCTGCAGGGTCAAGACATGGTCACGTGGCCGTGACACTAAAGCGCTTTCGTCAGCATTTCTGCGGGTATTTCCATCAGATTTGGACCATCTGTCCACAAAAGCGCCGCCCGAATCGTATGATCGGGATAAAGTTTGCCCAAGAGTGCTGCATATCCTGCCAGTTGAGCGATATAGGCGGGGCTCGCGTCCTCCACCCGACTTGGTGGCGGACGGTTTGTTTTATAGTCGATGATGAGAACCTCTGCTTCGCTCACAAGAAGACGATCGATCTGACCGCTTAAGAAAAGACGGTCACCGCCCCTCTCAATCTCACCCACCAAAGAAACCTCTGCGCGACTGCCAGGCCCGAAGAGCGGAGCGAATGCGGGGACCGCCAAGACACGCAGAACCGCGTCTACGATCTCATCCTGCTCCTCACGCGACAGTGCCAAACCGTCACTTGCCAGAAACTGTTGTGCGGCCGCCGCGCGCCTGTCTTCGCCAAGCTCCGGGAGCGTTTCCAAAAGACGGTGGATGAGACGCCCGCGCTTAAACCTATCCGCGCCGCCCGTGCTGAGCGGTGAGGCAATCGTCGGCTCGTCGAAATCTTCCACCAGCTTGGACGGTGCCAAAGGTCTTGCGGGAACCGGCTCCGGCGAGGGGGGAAGCGACGCCCAAGAGGGAAGGTTAGAACTTTGTTGAGGGACCGTTGCCGCTTCAGCTGGTTTGACGTCCCGCTTCTGGTCGCCCTCAATGCGCTGGACAGGCTCACCATCCCAGGCTGTCACCTCTTGCATCTCTCCAGCCAGACCGCGCTCCATCAGCTTGTACCAGCAGTCGGAACTTGGCTCCCGGCTGCCCTCATAGCCGGAAATATAGAGACGGTCTTTGGCGCGGGTCATCGCTACGTAGAGAAGACGGCGATATTCATTCATCGCCTCCACGCGTAGGCGGTCTCTTGCCGCTCCTGCCACTGGATCGTCATTTGCTTTCCTGCCTGGAAACAGCAACAGACCATCGCCATCAGCCTCGGCCGCTATGAGCTTTGGATCGTGCTGCCCCCCCGGCACCGAGCAGGTGTCCGGCAAAAAGACGATGGGCGCTTCCAACCCTTTGGCGCCGTGAACGGTCATGATCCGCACCTCGTCACGCCCTTCCGCCATTTCGCGTTTCACTTCAGCCTGCCCAGCTTCCACCCAATGGAGGAAGCTCTGAAGTGAGGGGGTGTGCGTGCGTTCATATACCAGTGCCTGGGACAAAAACTCATCGACGGGATCATCAACATCGGCGCCAAGCCGTGCTCTCAGATTGCGACGCCCCTTATCAGCAACCAACAGGTGTGCGAAAAACTCGTAGGGTCGCAATTGATCAGCTCTTGTCCGCCAGGAAGACAGGAGCTTATGAGCCTCTTGATAGGAGGTCTGTTCGTTCCTGCGGGCGGCCAGCGCCTGCCAAAGCGTGCCCTTACGGTCATGGGCCAAGTCAAACAGCGCGTCTTCATCCAAGCCAATGAGCGGACTTTTTAGTACCGTTGCAAGAGTCAGGTCATCCTCTGGCAAAAGCGCAAAGGCGGCAGCGGCCATAAGGTCCATCACCGCAATCTGATCGGTGAGCACCATTCGGTCTGTGCCGGCAACCGGCACGCCACGTCGCTTCAGTGCCCGGATGATCTCTTCAACAAAAATGTTGCGCCGACGCACAAGAATGAGAACGTCCCTTGCTTCAATCGGGCGGCCCTCGCCTTTCAGAATTTCTTTTGTGGCGAGCCAGTGGGCGATGGTCGAGGCGATCCGGTCCGCAAGCCGCGCCTCCGGGCTTTGTGACTTTGGATAGTCAAGCGGCGCGTCCCAAGGCAGTGTCTCTTCTTCCTCGTCGGGGACACATGTCGGCCAGATTTCGACAAGGCCCGCGTCAAGGTCGCGGAACGGATAGTGCGTTGGCGGCTCTGCGTCTGCGTTAAGACCGGTCGCGGTTTCTTCTGTCGCAAAGACCTGATCGACCGCACCCAAGACCTCCCGCGTCGAACGAAAAGAGAGAAGCAGGTCCACCGGGTTCCATGCTTTACCTGCACCTTCCACCTTTGCCGCGAAGTGGGTTTTCATCTCTGCAAACTTTGCGGGGTCCGCCCCCTGGAACGAAAAGATGGATTGTTTTTCGTCCCCCACTGCGAAGATGGTTCGGGTCAATTCGCGTGCCCCTTCGCCGGACAGGAACTCTTCGGCCAGGGCCTGTATGACTTCCCACTGGTGTGGGCTCGTGTCTTGGGCTTCATCCACAAGGATGTGGTCAAGGCCACCATCGAGCTTATAGAGAACCCAGGCGGCGGCTGAGGAGAGGTTCAGAAGGTCTCGGCTTTTCAGAATAAGATCTTCATAGTCGAGCACAGCCCATTGTTGCTTGAGCCTCTCAAAACGTTCCAGCAGTGCCGCTGACAGCACATAGAGTGCGTGGGTTGAGGCAACGATGCGAGCCGCACTCCGCTTCTCTTCCAGCTCCACAATGCGCGCCTGTTCCCGTTCCAGCAGATCCAAGAGATGTGGGTGCGCTTCGTGCACTTTCTTGGTGATGATGCTGGGTGTCAGTTTCTTTGGGTAGCCGTCCTGCTTAAGAAACGCTGTCTTGTAGACGTCCAGCACATCAGCGTCCGCCGGCGCATTAAGAAAGGCTGTAATAGCCGCAGCTGTTTTGACGTCGGTCTTATTTCCATCCGCCAGGAGAGGGAGAGCCTCTTTCAGTTCGGAAAGAGCGGCGGTTTCCACAGCCGCGGCAATCAGCGTGTCTTCTGTATCTTCAGGTGCCACATGCAATAGGCCTGCAACCTGTTCCAGGATACCGGCCACACCGCCTGCGTTCGCAATCTGTTCGGTCAGCCGGGCGCGCTTGCCAACAATCTCGCGAAAGAGATCATCAAATCCATATTCACCGACGAGCGAAGAGACGGTCTCAAACGCTTGTGCAACGTCGCCTTGTGAACCTGCCTGTTCCTCCTTTCCAATCTCGGAGAGGATTTCATCCCGCGCTTCTGCCATCAGTTCCGTTGCGGTGCGCTCATCCAGGATCTCGAAATGCGGTGGCACGCCCGCTTCCAATGGAAACCGGCCCAGCAGACGCTCACAAAAGGCATGTATGGTTTGGATTTTGAGACCACCTGGTGTCTCAATCGCTCGGGCAAACAGGAGACGCGCGCTTAAGAGCTTTGCCGCATCTGGTGCCGCGCCCTCAAGTTCCTGCAGCTTCTCCGCGAGAGCCGCTTCGTCTATCACAGCCCATTCACCCAAACGGTCATAGAGTCGGCTTGCCATCTCAGAGGCTGCCGCCTTGGTAAAGGTCAGGCAAAGAATGCGCTCCGGCTCGGTACCTGACAGGAGCAGCCGGATCACCCGGTTAATGAGGACATGGGTTTTGCCCGAGCCTGCATTGGCCGACACCCAGACAGATGCTTCCGGGTCGGCGGCAGCGGCCTGCCGTCTTGTGGTGTCATCGACTGTCAATGTGCCGGTTTCCGCCATCAGACGTCCCCTCCGCCCTGTGCGGCCGTCCACTCGCGGACGCGAGCCAGATGATCATAGTCTCCCCAAAGCGCCTGAAACTGAACTCGCGGACGGGACAGGAAGGGCGTGCCCTCGCTTTCATAGCGCTGCAAGAGGGCGACAAGTCCCTCCAACACAGCTGCCGCATCCGCGCTGCCATCCTGCGAAACTTTTTTCTCCGCAGCACCCGGATCCCCCCCAGAGAGATGCAGATAGGACAAGACCGATACCGGTCGCGCGGCGAGAGGCGTTCCGTTTTCAGCGACGAAACCACCGGCTGCTGCAATGGCAGCTTCCAATGGCAATTGCGGACTTAAGCCTACTTCCACCTGTTTCTTTGAAGGCGGTGTCCCGGTTTTGTAGTCATAGATGGCAAAGGACCCGTCGGCACGCTCGTCAACCCGGTCAGCGCGCGCAGACAATGTCATCGGTCGACCGAACCCCGGAAGGGCCAACTCACCTTTAATCTCCGCATGGGTCCGGGTGAGCCCAGCACGTAGGTCGGCTTCCCATGTCGCCATCCAGCGGGCCACATCTGCATATCGCGGCCACCAGAAGGCTGTCACGCCTGGACGGTTCGGGGCCGTTTTAAAGGCCAGTCTGCCCATCTCAAGGAAAGCCGCCTCTGCATCTGTCGGCATAGCATCTGGATATTTCCGCGCGAAGTTTTCTAGCGCCTTGTGCAAAAGAGTGCCGCGCTCAAGGGCACCTGCATCTGCGTCCAGCGGATCGAGTGGTTTGAGCCGCAATACTTTCTTGGCATAGATCGCATAGGGGTCGCGGATCAAGGTCTCCACTTCGGTGGCGGAATATCTGTCCGGCCTTGATGCCAGAGGAGGTTTTGGCTGAGGCGCGGCCCGCGGCGTCACAGCTTCTGGCTCATCCAGCTTTTCAGCAATATGAAGATAGCTTGTCTCGGGCTTCAGTCCGTCTTTCAGACCCGCGCCTTTTAGCAGGCTATCAATCCGCAACAACCAGCGCGAGGCGACGGTCGGTGCCCCCTCCACCTTCAAAGATCGGGTGATGATCACATCGCCACCGCAGGCTGCCTGCACAAAGTCATGGGCGGACAGGCCGATGCGCCGTTCCGGCGGCTCAAGCCCCAGCTCCTCGCGCATGGGTCTGCTGAGCCAGGCATCAATGGGCGCTGCGGTCGGCCAGCTCTCTTCATTCAGTCCGCCGAGAACCACTCGATCGGCACTCAAAAGACGGGCTTCTAGGGGTCCCAAAATGAACAGTCTTGGATGTTGACCAAAGCGCGGCCTCACCATCCGTCCGGCGCTGAGCGTTTCGAACAAGCGCAAATAGGTAAGAGGTTCCATCGCGGTCAGACTGTCTGCCGACGCGAGCAGCGTCTCCATGAAGAGCGCTGTTGCTTCGCCTGCATCGCCACGATAGAGACGATCCGCTCCGGTGGCGTCATCGCTTGCCGCCAAGGCTTCTGCCGCCCGCAAATGGGCGTCAACCAAATCCCTCAAAGGCAGTTCGTGAACATCGTAACACTCAAGAAAAGGGGTGAGGGCCGCATCCAAACGGTTGATGAGATCCACCAGCCGGTCTTTCTTGTCACGCTCCAACTCTGTCTGACCCAAAACATCCCGAAGACCAGCTATGTCCGGGCCGGGACGGGGACCGCGCAAGAGTGCGCACTCTAGCTCTCGCGTTCTCTGACCGCATTCCGCCGGACTCAATCCCAAGGCTGTGAGCGGATGTTTCAACAGGTCTAACAGAGAGACAGGCGCGAGGCCCTCCGATGCGGTGACGGCCAACAAGCCCAAGAAACCGAACGGCGCTGTCCCGGTGAGTGGTGTGCCCGCACTATCGTCAATGGGAATGTCCCAGCGCCCCAGCTCTTGCGCTACACGCCGTGCCAATGAACGGTCAGGGGTTACGAGAACGCCGGTGCGCTCAGGGACCTCCAAGGTTTCACGTAGCGCACAGGCAATTGCCGCTGCTTCCTCACGTGGGGTCGGTGCCTCAATCAATATGAGACCTGTTGTGGCGGCGGCTTGATCGAAAGCGCACGCTTCACGCCCACTCCAGGCGTCTGTGGTTTCTGCCGGACGCAGCGCCTCTGACAGAAAAGAGGCGCGCTCCTCCGCGACAGCTGACGGGCTCGCATGAGGCCATGTCTGCACCTGCTCTCTGTTCGCCCCGATGCTCACCAGCAATTGCTTCATACCATATTGCGGATGAGACGGCCCCACAGCCTGCCACCCTCGCGCATCAAGCGCCTGGTCAAGACCGGGGAGAATCAACGCGCCCTTGGGCAAAAGCGCGACGGTCTTCAGCAAGTCAGCCGTCGCTGGAATAGAGCCCGTTGACCCTGCCGCGATGACCGGATGAGCGGGTGGATTTGATGCCCAGTTTTCGGTTTCAGCACGGATCGCCAGGTTGCGACGTTTGGCGGGATCGATAAGGCCCCGCTCTGCAAGTTCCTGAGGCCAGTAGTCGAGGGCGATTTCCAGAAAAGAAAGTGTGTGCTGCCAATGCTCCGCGAAACGGTCCGGCACCAGGTCCCGCACCTTGGACAGATCAACGCCCTCGGTTTCTGCGCTATCAATCAGGTGTGCGAGTTCCGCCGCAAGTGATGTTGCCTGTCCGGCGTTTTTCGGCCCGAAGGGACTTCCCTTTCCCCAGGCGAGGATCAGCTTGGCCAGTCGCAGCTGCCGGTCCATGCCATCAACCGCAGGCGGCAGATCGAGACTGCCGGGAACACCTTCCTTTGGGTCTGCGGTCAGCAACAGTTCCTCTTCATCCACATCGCCCAGGGGGCGTATGTGGGGCAGCAAGATGGCCTTGCCATCACCGGCACGGAGAAAAGCTTCCATCAGAGAGCGCACCGCGCGGCGGGTCGGGAGCAGGATGGTGAGGTCAGCCAGCGCTTCAGTCTCGTCAGTGAGCGCTCCATCCAAACTAGGGTCTGCGACAAGCGCAGTTGCCAAGGTGTCCAGAAAGGGAACACCCGGCTGTATCGTAAATAACGTTGGCGAAGAATCGTGGGCCATGACCTCAGTCTACCCGGGTGAGGCTCAGAGGTCGCGCAGGAACCGTTCTGCGTCGGCAAGATCGTCCGGCGTGCCCACATGCATCCAGGTCGCTTCCATGCGCAGGCCAAAAAGGCGGCCTCGCTCGATGGCTTTGTCCCAAATGAGATTGGTGGAGAAGGCTCCATCCGGCCCTTCATCAAACAGCGTCGGGTTGACGATCTGAACGCCAGCAAACATGAAGGGGGCAACAGATTGTTCTTCCCGGCGCACAAGGCGACCGTCCGGCTCCATCGTAAAGTCGCCGCGACGCACTTCACCAATTGTGCTGGTGGCGCTGGCAATCATCAAAAGCGCGTCCATGTGCTCTGGATCCCAGGCATCCATCATGCGCGTGAGCGTCGGTCGGCGGCCTTCAATCCACACGCTGTCGGAATTGAACGTGATGATGGGATCATCACCCAATAAGGGTCTTGCTTTCTTAACACCACCGCCTGTGTCGAGAAGTTCATCGCGCTCATCTGAGATCACGATCTTCGGTGTCGACAGCCGCTTCAAATGCGCTTCGAGTAAATCTGCGTGGGCATGCACATTGACGACGACCTCTTCAACGCCCGCCGCGCCTAGGCGTGCCAGTGCGTGCTCAATGAGCGGTTTGCCCATAAAACGAACCAAAGGCTTTGGCTTGTCATCGGTGAGAGGGGCCATGCGGGTGCCGTGCCCCGCCCCCATAATCATCGCGCGTTTAACCCGGGTCATGCTTGTGTCTCGGCAATTTGCCCTGCCGCAGGCGCGTCTTTCAGGAAATGGTTTTCCACAAAGCGGGCCAGATCGGACAGGGCTGGATGCGCCAAATTGCGGCACAGATAGTCCTGGGTGCGGGCCATGTGAACCATGTATTGGGGTTTATTGTCTCGCTTTAAAAGCCTTGGCCAAAGACCCATTAGGCGCAGTGCGCGTTCGGCGCCTAAGGCAGCATAGGCAGCTTCAAATTCTTCTGCGTCGAACCGAACGTCCGCATTTTTCATTGCTTGAACATAGTAGTCATGCATTGCCTCTTCGCGCTCTAGGGGCACGTCCTTCCGCGCATCCTGCAGGAAGGAGACCGGGTCATAGGCAAGCGAGCCAATGAGCGCATCTTGGTAGTCAATCAAACCAACACGTTCCAAGCCGCGCCGCTCTGATTGCCAAAGTATGTTGGGCGAATGGAAGTCCCTCAGAATGAGCGTGCGAGGGCCTGCTTCGATCAGTGGCCACAGCGCCGTCCAGATCGCGTCATACTCAGCGCGCAGGTTGTCACTGGCCTGCGTGCCCATTACCACCGGCAGATACCAATCAAGCGGCATGGCGGTTTCGATGCGGAATATACCGTCATCAAATGACGGCACTTCATGGGTGCTTCCATCACCAACCGGCAAAGGTCCCGGCGCTCCTGCCTGCTGCAGGGCCACGAGGACATCCAGCCCCGCGCGATACATATCATCCAGCGCTTCGCCGGCAGGGCCTTCTCCCTTATCAATCACGCCACCAAAGTCAGCTGTGCCGATATCTTCCAGCAGCAGGAAACCATGCCCTAGGTCGCTTGCGATGATATCTGGTGTGCGCAGTCCGAGGCTCTGAAGATAAGAGCCGACAGCAACGAAGGGGCGCACATCTTCTGCAAGGTGCGCAAGCTTGGAATAGGCCGCATGCCCGCCTTCGGCCGGGGCGTCAGGCCCGGCTGGCCAGTCCATGAGAACGCCCTTGGTGCCGTTCAGCGCCAGGCGCTCGTAGCGGCGCAGTGAGGCGTCGCCTTGCAGGAAGCTACGTGTTGCGGTTCCCCATCCTGCACGCTTCAAGAAGGCCACCAAAAGTTCTTCTCGTTCGCTCACGCTCGCCCTCTTGCTTGCCTTCTCTCACGCGTCATTTTGCACCATCATCTCTTGCGCGCGGTTAATGCGGTCTTCCCATGAGGTCCCACGCCCCGTCAAGCAGGCGACGCGCCCTTCGCCGACCTCTTTCAGCTCAATGTCCAGCCGTTCAGCCGGGAGCTCATCCTCCATTCGGTCCGGCCATTCGATCAGCAGAAGGCCGCCCTCAAGCGCTTCTTCCAATCCAAGCTCAATCAGTTCGTCGGGATCAGACAGTCGGTAAAGGTCCGCATGCCATATGGGCAGGGTGCCTGCCTCATAGGTTTGTACCAATGTAAAGGTCGGGCTTGGCACATCCTCGCGCAGGCCTGATGCTGCCAAGAGCGTTTGGATGGTTGCACGCGCGAGACTTGTCTTACCCGCTCCCAGATCCCCCCAGAGCCCAATAACATCTCCCGGGCCAACAAGACCCGCCAGCGTTTCACCGAGCTTGTCCGTTGCCACGGCATTCACCAGGGCAATTTCGCATGCGATATGATTTTGCCCGGCGGGCGGTGGGGTGATCCTGCTCATACGCGCCCTTGTACGCGGTCAATGCATCTGGCTTCAAGGGGTCCCTTGCAGTCCGGGCCTGGACCCATTTATCGGCAATTTCCGGGGGAATCCTTGCGTCTCATTGCCTCATCGCGCACATTTCTCTTGAACTGGACCGGCCGTGGCGGCACATTCAGATCAATAAAAATGACGCACGCGTCATTTTGAAAAGAAACTGGGAGGAACATTCACCATGTCAGATGGGGTGATCATTGTCGGAGCCGGGCATGCCGCCGGCCAAGCTGTCGCCAGCCTACGGTCAGAGGGCTATGAGGGCCCGATCACCGTGATCGGCGACGAGCCCTATGTACCCTATCAGCGCCCGCCTCTTTCCAAGAAATTCCTGGCCGGTGAAATCGACATTGACCGGGTCTATTTCAAGCCACCGGACTTTTATGACAAGTCACAAGCGGAAATGCTGCTCGGACGCAAGGTTGTTGAAGTGGAACGCCCAAAAAAGCTGGTGCACCTGGATGACGGGAGCACGCGAGGGTACGACAAGCTCATACTCGCAACCGGTAGCCGTGTTCGTGAGCTGAACATTCCAGGCTTTGACCTGGACGGCGTGTTTTACCTTCGCACCATTGAAGATGTCGAAGCGATCCAGGGCAAGTTTAATGAAGGCGGGAAGATGGTCGTCGTGGGCGGCGGCTATATCGGCCTTGAAGTTGCAGCCGTCGCGGCGCAGCGCGGGATTGATGTGACGGTGCTTGAGATGGCGCCGCGGGTTCTCGCCCGTGTGGTCGATCCCATTCTCTCCAAGTTCTATACGAAGGCCCATCGCGAAGCCGGCGTGAAGATTGAGACTGGGGTGACTGTTTCCGGATTTGAGGGCTCAGACGGCAAGATAGAAAGGATCGATTGTGGCGACGGCAAAACCTTTGATGCGGATTTTGCCATTGTTGGGGTTGGGATCATTCCAAATGTCGAGCTCGCCGATGAAGCAGGTTTGAAGGTCGAAAATGGGATCGTCGTAGATGAATTATGCCGAACCGAAGATCCGGACATTTATGCAATAGGCGATTGCACCAACCATCCCAATCCTATTCTGGGCACCCGGTTGCGACTTGAGTCTGTGCACAACGCCCTTGAACAAGGAAAGACAGCGGCGGCGTCCATTTGCGGCAAGGAAAAACCTTACGCGCAAGTGCCGTGGTTCTGGTCAGACCAATATGATCTGAAACTCCAGATCGTTGGGCTCTCTGCCGGATATGATGAAGTGGTGGTGCGAGGCGATCCGGAGAACGAGCGCTCCTTTGCTGTCTTCTATCTAAAAGACGGGGTGATGATTGCCTCTGACGCGGTGAACCGTGCGCCGGAACATATGATGTCCCGTCGGCTGATTGCCGCAAAGGCAAAAATCCCGGCAACCAAACTTGCGGATGAAAGCATTAATATGAAAGACATGGCGGAATAAAGGCTTCACTTCTCATTCGATCGGTTCGGTAAAAACCACCTTTAGCATCGCCTCGCCTGTGGCATCATGAATGGACCTGCTTATCTCAACGAAACCGTAACTGTCGTAGAATCGGCGGCTCGCTAAGTTCTTTTCAAACACTTCCAGCCACATAGAACCTTTCAGAGCAATGGCGTGATCAACCATTGCTCTGCCGAGACCTTTGCCATGGTAGGCTGGATCAAGAAACAGCCCGCCAATCTCATCTCCTGTGAGGGCGATGAAACCAACAGGGCTTCCCTCATACTCAACCACCCAGGTCTCAGAATGCGGCAGATACACGCGTCGGAGCATATCGGCTTCCTGCTCCACGAATACCTCATTCAAAAAAGGATGAGCGATCTGGGTTGCTGCTCTCCAGACGGCTTCCAGAGCTATCGTGTCTTCTGCTTTGTATTTTCTAATCACGCTTGAGGCTCATCATCTCTGGACCCTTCTCGACTTTGATAGCACTCAATCGGAGGGTCGATCGCGCAACAATAAGGGCGCCTCGAATTTGCGAAAGCGCCCTTTTCTTTTGCTCTGGTGTCGCTGCTTAGTCAGCAGCTGAGGCCAGTCTTGGGCCTGCTTTGAAGTCATGGTTCATAAGCGGCAGAGACCGTACTCGTTGACCTGTCAACGTAAAGAGAGCATTCGCCACCGCTGGCGCAACGCAGGGCGTACCAGGCTCTCCCAGCCCGCCAAACGGCGCATCCGATTCCATGAAGTGGATGTCGATCTCAGGTGTTTGAGCCAAGCGGACAGCGTCATAATCAGGGAAATTCCCCTGCACCACGGCCCCATCTTCGATGGTTATCTCGCCATAGAGCGCTGCGGTCAGGCCATAAATGACCCCACTTTCAATTTGCGCGGCAGCCCCATCCGGGTTCACCACAGGACCGCAATCAACGGCACAGGTGACTTTGTGGACCTTTGGCTCGCCGGTATCATCAATGGACACTTCGATAACCTGAGCCACGATGGTGTCAAAGCTCTGTTGAAGGGCAACACCGCGGGCATGACCCTCAGGCAGAGGCGTGCCCCACCCGGCAGCTTCCCCAGCTTTGGCAAGCACTGCCTTGTGGCGCGGGTTATCCCCGATCAGAGACATGCGGAACTCAAATGGATCCTTACCGGCGGCATTTGCCAACTCATCGACGAAGCTCTCATTGAAGAAAGAGTGCTGAGTGTGCGCCACTGATCGCCATGCGCCATACGGCACATGGACTGGGCTTTCCACATAACGGATAGACTGGTTTGCCACAGAATAGGGAATGTGGCTTGCTTCTGCTGGCTCATCCTTGCGGATGTAGCGGTTCACCCATGCGGTTGGTTGGCCGCTGTCATCAAGCGTTGCGGACATGTGCGCGGCAACAGCGGGACGGTAATAGTCGTGCTGCACATCTTCCTCGCGCGACCAGACCAGCTTCACCGGCCCGTCGACCTGTTTGGCTATTTTCGTTGCCTGGTGAACATGGTTTGAGGCTGACGGGCCACGACGACCAAAGCCGCCACCCAGCATGAGAGGGTGCAGAGTGACATTTTCAGGTGCGACACCAGCCACCTCAGCGACAACATTACGGGTGGATAAGCCATCTTGCGTACCGACCCAAACCTCTACCTTGTCATCCCTAAATTCGACCGTGCAGTTCATGGGCTCCATGCAGGTATGCGCGAGGAAAGGCACTTCATAGCGCGCCTCAACCAGATCACCACCTTCAGCCATCGCGGCGACGGCATCACCAATCTCAACATCTTCTTCGGATTCTGTATTTTCGAGATTGTCATGGAAGGTTGCAAAGATGGATTCAGTCGACACTGATCCATTGCCGCCGTCATCAAATTCAACTTCAACAAGTTCCAAGGCCTGTTTGGCGCGCCAGTAATTGTCGGCGACCACGGCAACACCATCGCCGGTCGAGACAACAGCCGTGACGCCGCGCTGGTTGAGCGCCGCTGATCCATCGAAGCTTTTGACCGACTCGCCAAAGACAGGGGCCTGGCGGATCGCTGCGATTTTCAAGTCCGGACGTTGAACATCAACGCCATACTGCGCTGTTCCATCAACCTTAGACGGAATGTCATAGCGTTGCTTGGACGTTCCGATAATCGTGAAGTCTTTGCGATCTTTGAGAGTCGGATTTTTCGGTGGGGAATATTCCGCCGCCGCTGCTGCGAGCTCACCGAAAGTGGCACTCTTGCCAGAGGCGTCGTGATGCACATGGCTCATACGAGCGGTCAATTCGCTCTCTGGCACATTCCACTTGTCAGCAGCTGCGCGGATGAGCATTTCCTTTGCCGCAGCGCCCGCAACACGCATGCCGTATTGCCCGGTGAAACGTACTGACGTTGAGCCACCTGTGATCTGGCCAACCATCATCTCCGCAATTTTGAAGAAGCTTGCATCCACAATGCCTGTGAGCGCGGAGGGGATGGGTGTCTGACCCAGAATATACCCTTTGCCAAGCGGGCCATTTGCCCAGATGTCTTCGGCAGGGGCTTGGACCATCTGAACCAGATCCCAATCGGCTTCCATTTCTTCTGCCGCCATCATGGGCATGGACGTGTGTACCCCCTGTCCCATTTCGGAATGAGGTACATAGACCGTCACTTGATTGTCTGGATCGATCTTCAACCATGTTGTGGTGAAGTGTTCGCCTTCCCCGGCGGCGAATGCCTGAGCACGTTCTGGTCGCGAAGAGCCGAGAGTTGCATAGCCGAGCAGCATGCCGCCGCCGACCACTGTGCCACCTATAAGGAGCTGTCTTCTTGTCGGTTTCATATCTCTTCCCCCTACGCGGTTGCCAGCGAACGGATCGCGGCCCGGATGCGTGGATAGGTGCCACATCGGCAGATATTGGTGATGGCTGCATCAATCTCATCGTCAGATGGGTTCGAATTTTCAGAGAGAAGCGATGAGACCGCCATCAACATGCCAGACTGGCAATAGCCGCATTGTGGCACCTGATGGTCGACCCAGGCTTGCTGAAGCACTGTGAGATCTGGCCCGCCGCTGTTCAGACCCTCAATCGTTGTGATTTCTGCGTCAGCCACAGCTTCGACAGGCAGGGTGCATGTTCGCATGGCTTCGCCATTCACATGAACCGTGCAGGCACCACATGCCGCAACACCGCAGCCGAATTTTGTGCCAGTCATACCCAACTCGTCCCGAAGGACCCACAAAAGCGGCATGTCTGGCTCGACATCCAGCTCGTGGCTCTTGCCATTGATGGTGAGCGAAATAGTCATGCGTTTCTCCCTCTGCGCGATCAGCCCTCAGATCCCATGGTGTGGTCCGGAGCAGCAATTGACTGTTGGTCATCAGCCCTTAATCAAGGGCGTTGGGTTCGCGGTCCCGATGCAAATTGCTCGTGAAATTCTTGAGAGAGAATATGGGCGAATATGGTTGTTTAACAAGTCCATTCGCCGAGATTTAATATTTAAAATGAGCGATCATTCAGTGATCGAGTATCATTTCTGGCTGTTTTTCGCCATTTTTTCTCGGGTCATTCATCAAAATGGGAAGGTGACATGTCACCTGGGTGCCCACTGACGGCACAGATTCCAGGCTCACCCACCCTCCATGGAGCTCAACAAAACTCTTCACAAGAGAAAGCCCCAACCCGGCACCGCGACGCCTGTCGGCGCCGCCGCGGGCTTCGAAGCGGTCAAAAACACTCGCCTGGTGCTCCGGCTTGATGCCATCTCCCGTATCAGACACGAAGAGCTTCAACTCGTTGGCGCCGCGTTCTGCGCCGATCGTGATCGCATCACCAGGTTGGGTGAAGGCAACCGCATTGGAGATCAGATTGATCATAATCTGGCGAATGCGTTTATCATCAGCGCGGAACTCACCAATGTCTGGCGGACAATCTGTGAGCAGGGACACACGTGCTTTTTGCAAACGCTGCTGTGCAAAGGTCTCCGCGCTGGAGATCACTTCTGCAATGGAGACATTAGAGAGATCGAGAGTCATTGCGCCCGCCTCGATCGTAGAAAGATCGAGAATGTCATTCACCGTAGCCAGAAGCTCATGGGACGAGTCCAAAATGCCCGTCGTGTATTCATGCTGTTTTGGAAGCAGCTCGCCAAACATCTCTGCTTCCAAAATCTCGCCAAAGCCGATGATGTTGGTGAGAGGTGTTCGCAGTTGATAGGACACATGGCTGATGAACTCAGATTTCAGCCGGTCTGCCGTTTCCAAGGCTTCGTTGCGCTCACGAAGTGCGCGCTCAATCCGCGAAGCATCGGTCACGTCCACAAAGGTCAAGAGAGTTGCGCCATCGGGAAGTGGTACGGTTGCGCAATCGATGATGCTTCCGTCAGCGCGCTCAATGCGGTTGGAAAGCTGTCGCCTGCCTTCCACTGAAGTCAGGCTGGACTTCAGGTCATTCCAAAATGGCTCATCATCGTAAAGCCCCTCGCACGCATCCACGATGTCGCCAATGTGCGGCTCTTTCGCCAACTGACCGTCTGTGAGACGCCAAATCTGCGCATAAACGGGATTGTGAAGTTTCAAGCGGCCATCTGACCCGAACACCGCCACACCTTCAGAGAGATTGTCGAGGGTTTCCCCCTGCACTCTCAACGCCGTGTTGTAATCGCTTTCCAGGTTCAGTCGCTCGGTGACATTGTCATAGATGTAGATGACACCCCCCAAGGGATGTGCTTGCGCCATCAGCTGTACCGTCTGGCCGTCTGGCAAGTACCAGAACTCTTCGACAGGTTGCGTTGCCTGATAGATCTCCATCATCTGTGTCTTCCAGGCTTGGAAGTTCGCCTGCTCCGGCAGACGCCTGGAGCCGCGCAATGCATCAAGGACCTCGCTGTCCATGGGTTCGGTTGCCAGCCAGTCGGCATCGAGACCCCAGAATTTGAGATAGGCTTTGTTATAAAACTTCAGGCGTTTGTCAGCGCCAAAAATGGCGACGGGCGTTGCCAGTCTATCCAGGGTGCCACTGTGAGCCTCAACGTGACGCTTCAACTCGCCTTCCGCATTGTCGAGGTCAGTGACATCAACCGCGACACCGGCTGACCCGGATGACAAGCACATATCGGTCACGTGCAGGGCGCGGCGCTCACCACTGACGATGGCATGCATGCGTTGCTGACAGGTCTCACCTGCCGCAATTGCGTGGCGCGCCTTTTCGAGCACTTCATCGCTCAAGAGCTCCTGGCCCTTTTCGACCACTTCATCTGCGCTTCCCAGATCTACGGCACGGACATAGGCCTGATTGACCCACTCCAGCTTTCCGTCTGCATCTCTGCGCCAAGCGGGCATCGCCAGAAGATTGAGATGCTCAACAAACCGGTCACGTGTAGTTTCCGCATTTGTCGCGCGATCCACGAACCGGCTGATCTCTGCGCGCTCACCGGACACATCTCTGATCCAGACAACCGCCTGGGCACCGGCGGGGCGTCCCTCGGCCTCATATGTGCGTCCATCGATTGAGTGAACCGTCAGCGAAAAACGTGCACCGCGTGACCGCAACATGTCCACCGCGTTGCGCAGACTGCCTGCTGTTTCGGGCGTCAGGCGCTTAAGCACATCCTCATAGTCCACATTTCCCGTCGCAGGATCTGCCAATGAAACCGTGCTGCCCGCGATTTGGGGACGCGATTGCAGCGTGCCGGGCTTTGCCATCATTGTGTCCGGCGACCATATGAGCACTGCGCCAGGTTCAGACGCCAGGATTGCTTCGACGGTGTCGACGCGCGCACCCATGGCGACAATTTCCTGTTCATGCGCGAGCCGCTGACGACGGGTTTTGGTGCTGGATTGCGCCGCCCAATAGGCACAGCCAATTGCCAGCGTGACCGCGCCGACAGAAATCAGAAAACTCATGATGAATGTGGGTTCACTGGCAAGGTCGGGCGAGACCCCTAACATTTCCAGAAGGGGTGTCACAGCAAGAAGCGGGTCAGGAGCGTCCACCGGCGCCGCCCGAGCCGGTAGGGCCGACGCAGCCCATAAGGTAGCGCTCCCAAAACTCATCTGAAAGCGGGATCTGGTCCCACTATTGCCCGACGCCATGACCTGCATCTCGCACCGACCCCCCAATAGCAGGTTCGATGCCCCATTTGTTACCGCTACCCCGACAACGGCGAAAATCACCGCAGTTAGAGGATGTTACCTTCGTTTCTTCGTGTCTGCCCAGAAGTGGTTTGGACAAGTTGTTGTGAGAGGTGGTGTCATTGGGGCCCATCTGAGTCCGTTACGCAACAGTTCATTGCGGAGCCGTTACAAAAACCAGCTCAGAAACCCACTAAAAAGCCCGGCACTTTGGCCGGGCTTCTCCAACTCTCAACCGCAAGATGAATCAGTAGCGGTAATGGTCCGGCTTATACGGACCTTCCTGAGGCACGTTGATGTAGTCGGCCTGATCTTTGGAAAGTGTCGTTAGTTTCACACCCAATTTTTCGAGATGGAGCGTCGCCACTTTCTCGTCGAGGTGCTTTGGAAGCACGTACACTTCGTTCTTGTAGTTCTTGTGATTTTCCCAGAGTTCGATTTGCGCGAGCACCTGATTGGTGAAGGAGGCGCTCATCACAAAGCTTGGGTGACCGGTTGCACAGCCGAGGTTCAACAGACGGCCTTCTGCTAGCAGGATGATCCGGTTGCCGTTCGGGAATTCAATCTCATCAACCTGTGGCTTCACATTATGCCATGCGAAGTTTTTCAGACCGGCGACCTGAATTTCGCTGTCGAAGTGGCCAATATTGCCGACGATCGCCCGGTCTTTCATCGCCCGCATGTGATCTACGGTGATGATGTCTTTGTTACCTGTGCAAGTAATGAAGATGTCACCCTGTGGCGCCATTTCTTCCATGGTGGAAACTTCATAACCTTCCATCGCTGCCTGCAGCGCACAGATCGGATCGATCTCTGTCACGACAACACGGGCGCCCTGGCTGCGCATGCTTTCCGCAGAGCCTTTGCCTACGTCACCAAACCCACAGATAACTGCGACTTTACCGGCAATCATCACGTCGGTCGCACGCTTCACGCCGTCGACCAGGCTTTCGCGACAGCCATAAAGATTGTCGAATTTCGACTTGGTCACACTATCATTCACGTTGATTGCAGGAACGCGAAGGGTGCCGGCTTTTGCCATTTCATAGAGGCGCAGCACACCGGTTGTTGTTTCTTCTGAGATACCAACCACGTCGTCCAGCATGTCGTTGTATTTTTCATGCATGATCTGGGTGAGGTCGCCTCCATCATCCAGAATGATGTTGGGTGTCCAGCCGTCCGGGCCCTTGATGGTCTGTTCAATGCACCACCAGAACTCTTCTTCAGTCTCGCCCTTCCAGGCAAAAGTTGGAATGCCGACAGCTGCCATGGCCGCTGCCGCATGGTCCTGCGTGGAGAAGATGTTGCAAGAGGACCAGCGCACGGTGGCACCAAGCGCTGTCAGCGTTTCCATCAAAACCGCTGTCTGAATGGTCATGTGGAGGCAACCAGCAACGCGGGCGCCTTTCAGTGGCTGGCTTGTGCCAAACTCGTCGCGCAGCGCCATGAGGCCCGGCATTTCGGTTTCGGCAATGGCGATTTCCCTGCGGCCCCAATCGGCGAGGGAAATATCCGCGACTTTGTAGTCGTTGCTCATGGCAAATGGCTCCTGGAAGATTATGCAAACATGTGCGCGCACGGGGACCCCATGCGGCATAAAGACGGGCTTCTATAACAAGGCTTAGGCTGGACTTCAAGCTTCATATAAAGAATTCTTTATATCTTGATAAGAGCTTTGTTTGCGTCCAATTCTGGCCTGAAATTTGGCGGAATTACTCGTCTTCACCGAACTTGTCAGCGATGAGCGCCTCCAGCGCCTGAAGCGCTTCTGCCGCCTCGGGGCCCTCCACCGCCACATCAATGGTGCAACCGGCTGCGGCGGCCAGCATCATGAGCCCCATAATGGAGGTACCGCCGACGATCTGACCCTCCCGAGACACGCGGACGTCTGCGTCGAAACCTTCTACACATTGAACAAATTTTGCCGACGCCCTGGCATGCAATCCACGCGCATTGGAGATGGTCAGCGTCTTTTTGAGCGCCTCAGATGGGCTTTCGGCTTGGCTCACGGCGTCATACTCGAGTGTTCAGGATCACGAGCCCTCGCCTGCGAGAACCTTGCTGGCAACGGAGATATATTTGCGACCGCTGTCCTGAGCCTGTTCGACAGCGTCGGCGAGGCTCACACTGTCGCGAACACTTGCAAGCTTGATCAGCATGGGCAGGTTGATGCCGGCAATCACTTCAACTTTCGCTTTATCCATGATGGAGATTGCGAGGTTGGATGGCGTGCCGCCAAACATGTCGGTGAGTAATATGACGCCGTCGCCCTGATCCACAGCATCGACGGCCTCCAATATATCGTTCCGTCGTTGCTCCATATCATCGTCAGGTCCAATCGAAATCGAAATTACCTGAGCTTGTGGACCTACGACGTGCTCCATCGCCTCGACAAATTGCTTGGCGAGTTGGCCATGGGTAACTAGGACCAATCCAATCATCTTTATGCGTACTGCTCCTCTCGGTGGGCCTTTTGAGGTCAGCCAGCCGGATTGCCTGAGGCCCCCTTTGATTGGGGTAGGGCCTATCGTGACAATATTTTCACCTGAAAAACAAGGCGAATCCGCCAGTGGCCAGGTTGGCATTGCGACGGATCGAGCTGCTTATAGGTGTCCGAGGCGCCCATCGGTCCCCGGAAAGCCAAAACGAGGCAGATGCTCAGCCGCGACAAGGATCTTTGCCGAGGTCGACAGATCAAATGCATGGAGCTTCAGGAGAGGAATCTGAGAACCCAGCAGCTCTGTAATGGCAGGCTCTGGCAGACGCGGCACTTCGCCGCGGTCGACCAGATCAATCACCAGCCCAATAGGCACATCCTTCTCTTGGGGCACGGTGACTATCCCCAGGCCCCTCAGTTCCAACTGACCCGCCCAACCCTCTTTGCAGGCCGCTTTTACACACGAGTTGTCCAACGTCAGGACTGTCTGGTCATCAGCGACCAGATGCGCTCCCTGCTCTGTGATTAAACGGTAGGCAAGATCGGATTTTCCTGATCCAGATGCCCCGCGCAGCAAAACGCCGATGCCTTTAATCGCAACGCAGGTCGCATGCATGGTCTCAGCGCTCACGTTTCTTTACTCGGTTTGGAGGTTTCTCTTGGTGCAACCTTGGTGTCTGATGTTCGGGCCGCTGGCAGTTCCACGACAAACCGTGCTCCACCCTCATCACGGTTTTCGGCATAGATGGTTCCGCGATGGGCGAGCACAATCTGCTTGGAGATAGAGAGACCCAATCCGGAATGGCGGCCAAACTCGCCTTCCCTGTCTGTATGAAACCGTTCGAAGATTTTCTCCAGGCTATCCTCTGGAACGCCCGGCCCTTCATCCTCGACTGTTACCAACACTTCATCACCAATGCGCGCCACCTGCAGGCTGACCACGCCGCTCTCCGGGCTAAATGACAAGGCATTATCGATCAGATTTCGCAATACCTGGCCTATCCGACTGTCCGTGCCGCGGCTGTCAAACGCCACGCGATCAGCGACGTCCTGCACTTGCAGCCGCACAGACTTTCCATCCTTCGTGCCAGTGGTATTGAACAGATCGACAATGGTCTCGGCAAGGTTTGCCACATTGAAAGGAACCAACTCCTCTCGCGACAATTCCGCATCCAAACGGGATGCTTCGGAAATATCGCTGATCAATCGGTCAATGCGACGGA
>Ga0189286_100149_pt1 | contig 37464 bp, 34 predicted proteins | sample UW69minimetaG_FD_130330 | JGI IMG/M metagenome (GOLD analysis project Ga0189286, IMG submission 130330) | Marine microbial communities from the Costa Rica Dome - UW69 mini metaG | ecosystem: Environmental > Aquatic > Marine > Oceanic > Photic zone | place: Costa Rica: the Eastern Pacific...
GGCGCCACCCGAGAGGATTTCGGAAAGGCTGAGGACTGATTTGGTCGATTCTGATCTGATTTCACCAAGTCAAAACTAAGTTATCTACAACCTAACCCATTGAAAATGAACGCATTAATGAAATCTTGATGCCTCAGACGCTAACATGCTCGTATGATAAGACAGTTTCAACGGGCGTGAATCGCGGAACATCTGGGCATCGGCCTGAGTTTAAACCGAGCCACAATATGTCCAATTTGAGCGTGTAGACTATTGGAATGAAAATTGGGTAATCGTGTCGTGACGTTTACCAACTGAAAGACGGTCCGCATGGTTGGGCCACAAGGAGAGTATATGAGCAAGGTAAGCGGCGGCGGAAACGGTGACTCCAAGAATACGCTTTACTGTTCCTTCTGCGGTAAGAGTCAGCATGAAGTCCGCAAACTGATTGCCGGACCGACAGTGTTCATTTGTGATGAATGCGTTGAGCTATGCATGGACATTATCCGTGAGGAGAACAAAACCTCACTCGTGAAATCCCGTGACGGTGTGCCAACGCCGCAGGAGATTATGGAAGTGCTTGATGACTATGTAATTGGTCAGGCTGCCGCCAAGCGGGTTCTCTCCGTTGCCGTTCACAACCATTACAAACGTCTTAGCCACGCCGCTAAGAACAACGATGTCGAACTGGCAAAGTCAAACATCATGCTGATCGGTCCAACAGGGTGCGGTAAGACGCTGCTGGCCCAAACGCTGGCACGCATCATTGATGTGCCATTTACAATGGCCGATGCAACGACACTCACCGAGGCTGGCTATGTTGGCGAGGATGTCGAGAACATCATTCTCAAGCTGCTGCAATCGGCAGACTACAACGTGGAACGGGCCCAGCGCGGCATCGTCTATATTGATGAGGTCGATAAAATCAGCCGCAAGTCTGACAACCCGTCCATCACCCGTGATGTCTCCGGCGAGGGTGTACAGCAGGCATTGCTGAAGATTATGGAAGGCACTGTGGCGTCAGTTCCACCTCAGGGTGGGCGCAAGCATCCGCAGCAGGAGTTCCTGCAGGTGGATACGACAAACATCCTCTTCATCTGCGGCGGTGCCTTTGCGGGCCTTGAAAAGATTATTTCTTCCCGCGGTCAGGGCTCAGGAATTGGCTTTGGTGCCAAGGTCGAAGATCCAGACGAGCGCAAAACAGGTGAGGTACTCACCGCTCTTGAGCCTGAAGATCTCTTGAAGTTCGGTTTGATCCCCGAGTTTGTGGGGCGTATGCCAGTGATTGCGACGCTTGGCGACCTTGATACAGATGCGCTGGTCAAAATTTTGACACAGCCAAAGAACGCGCTCGTGAAGCAGTATGAACGTCTTTTCGACATGGAAGATGTGAAGCTCACCTTCTCTGACGACGCTCAGGTGGCAATTGCCAACAAAGCTATTGAGCGCCGGACGGGTGCCCGCGGCCTTCGCTCCATCATGGAAGCAATCTTGCTCGATACGATGTTTGAGCTCCCTGCATTGGAGGGTGTTGAGGAAGTTGTGATTTCCGCCGAGGTTGTTGAAGGCGATGCACAACCGCTCTACATCTATTCAGAGCGGTCGGGCGAAGTAGAGACTAGCGCCTGATCTGGGAGGTTATTTTCCATAATATTGAACGAAGTGGCCTTGAAAGCTTTTGCCTTCAGGGCCATTTCTCTGTTAATCGACATGAAACGAGCCGATTTGGATGATAATCAGCCTGAATTACGCGAATCCGACTAGTTTTGTGGTCAGCATTCGTTCAGCAATCCTATGGCATACTCCTGAGAATTTCAGAACCTGGGTGAGCGCAGGCAAAGCACCAAACCGGCCTCCAGAAACAGCAAGGTTTCCAATATGAGTGACAATCACGACGAACCTCAAAACGAAGCAGTGGGACAGGGATCAAGCGAAGACGCACCGGAGTTCACCGGTGGTGTCCTGCCTGTACTACCTCTTCGCGACATCGTCGTATTTCCACACATGATTGTACCGCTTTTCGTCGGGCGGGCTAAGTCGGTCCGGGCGCTTGAGGAAGTGATGCAGGATGACAAACAGATCCTCCTGGTTGCTCAAAAAGATCCGGGTGATGACGATCCAAACCCAGGCGACATTTATGAGGTGGGCACAGTAGGCCAGGTTCTGCAGCTCCTGAAACTGCCTGATCAGACTGTGAAGGTCTTGGTTGAAGGAACGACACGTGCACGGGTTGAGCGTTTCACCGGACGGGAAGACTTCTTTGAAGCAGAAGTAACTCCGATCCCTGACACAGACGCGGATGATGAACGGCTCGAAGCGCTGGCGCGCACCGTCACGGGGCACTTCGAAAGCTATGTGAAGCTCAACAAGAAGGTGCCGCCGGAAGTTCTGGGATCTGTGACACAGATCGAGGACTACGCGAAGCTTGCTGACACGATTGCGAGCCACCTCAACATCAAGCTCGAAGAGAAGCAGGAACTGCTTGAGATTGCCAGCACAGCTGAGCGGTTGGAGCGCGTTTATTCTATGATGGAAGGCGAGATTTCTGTTCTCAACGTTGAGAAGAAAATCCGCAGCCGGGTTAAGCGCCAGATGGAGAAGACGCAGCGCGAGTACTACCTCAACGAACAGATGAAGGCGATCCAGAAGGAACTGGGTGGATCCGACGGCGAAGACGGCCGGGACGAGTTGCACGAACTAGAAAGCCGGATCGAGCAAACGAAGCTTTCGAAAGAGGCACGCGAAAAAGTCGATGCAGAGATGCGCAAGCTCAAACAGATGAGCCCCATGTCTGCAGAAGCAACCGTGGTGCGCAATTATCTCGATTGGATCCTTTCTATTCCGTGGAACAAGAAAGGTCGGATCAAAAAAGACCTGTCCAAAGCCGAAGAGATTTTGGATGCGGATCACTATGGCCTGGAGAAGGTCAAGGAACGCATTGTTGAATATCTTGCCGTACAACAACGAGCCAACAAACTAAAAGGTCCGATCCTTTGCCTTGTAGGACCTCCAGGTGTTGGTAAGACATCGTTGGGAAAATCCATTGCCAAAGCGACCGGTCGTGAATTCGCCCGCCTGTCACTGGGTGGTGTGCGCGACGAGGCAGAAATCAGAGGTCACCGTCGAACTTATATTGGCTCTATGCCCGGTAAGGTCATTCAGTCGATGAAGAAGGTGAAGAATTCCAACCCGCTCTTCCTGCTCGATGAAATCGACAAAATGGGCGCGGATTTCCGTGGCGATCCTTCATCGGCTTTGCTCGAAGTGCTCGACCCGGAACAGAACAACACATTCATGGACCACTATCTTGAGGTTGAATATGACCTCTCGAATGTGATGTTCGTAACGACAGCAAATACGCTCAATATTCCGGGGCCTCTGATGGACCGGATGGAGATCATTCGTATTGCTGGGTACACCGAAGACGAGAAAGTGGAGATCACCCGTCGTCACCTCATCCCGAAGGTCATGAAAAATCATGGTCTGAAGGCAGAAGAGTGGACCATCGACGACGAAGGCCTGCTTGAACTGGTCAGGACATACACCCGCGAAGCAGGTGTCCGGAACTTGGAGCGGGAAGTCTCGAACCTGTGCCGGAAGGCCGTCAAAGAACTCATTACGTCGGAGAAGACAGAAATCCATGTCACCAAGGAAAACCTGCATGATTATGCAGGCGTGCCTAAGTTCCGCCATGGCGAAATTGACGGTGAAGATCAGGTTGGTGTCGTGACCGGCTTGGCCTGGACGGAAGTCGGCGGCGAGCTTCTGACGATTGAGGGCGTGGAAATGCCTGGCAAAGGCCGGATGACGGTCACAGGCAACCTTAAAGACGTTATGAAAGAGTCCATCTCTGCAGCGAGCTCTTACGTGAAATCGCGTGCAACAACCTTCGGTGTGGAACCACCGGTCTTCGACCGAAAAGACATCCACGTCCATGTGCCAGAAGGCGCAACCCCGAAGGATGGTCCCAGTGCGGGTGTCGCCATGGCGACCACCATTGTGTCGATCATGACCGGCATCCCGATCCGCAAGGACGTGGCGATGACTGGAGAGATTACCCTGCGCGGGCGTGTTCTGCCGATCGGTGGCCTTAAGGAGAAGCTGCTGGCAGCCCTTCGTGGCGGCATCAAAACGGTCTTGATTCCGAAGGACAACGCCAAGGATCTCGCTGATATTCCGGATGATGTGAAGAATCAGCTGGAAATTGTGCCTGTGGAAACCGTCGATGAGGTTCTCGTCCGCGCTCTGACTTCCATGCCGGAAGCGATTGAGTGGGACGAAGAAGCCTACGCAGCGCAACAAGCAGAACGGGGCGTGCAAAACACATCAGCTGAAGGGCTTACTGCCCACTAAATAAACAGAAAAAGCGCTTTTCGGCCTGGGGACCCCAGTGAGACCAGCGCTTTTTTTGTGCCTATCGTTCGCACCTGCAATATAGCGATGATTATCTGAAAACTCGCAGAAATCTGCGCATTTCTGCGCTTAATTCTTTGACCCCGCTCTGGCAGGGTGTTTACACTTTTCCCTGATCTCCTGGGGATTCGCTCCCCGCAGCCTAGAGGGGCCGAACGTGAATAAGAACGATCTCATTGCCGTCATTGCTGATCAGACTGGTCTGGCAAAAGGCGACGCCACAAAAGCCGTCGACTGCGTATTTGATACAATCACCTCCACCCTGAAGGGGGGCGACGAAGTCCGCCTGGTTGGGTTTGGCACTTTCAACGTAACGCGACGGAACGCTTCTGAAGGCCGCAATCCGCGGACCGGTGAGAAGATCCAGATCCCGGCATCGAACCAGCCAAAATTCAAAGCTGGTAAGGGCCTAAAGGACGCTGTGAACAGCTAAAGCGCTTTCAATAAAAGTTGCAGACTTTTATGGTTCGGAAACGCGACAAAATAACGGATTAGAGCGTTTCTCATAGTTCAGTTAGGTGAGAAATGCTCTAGCGCTTTACGACCTGGAATATCAGGTCAGAGAACGCAAGAAGGTCGGCGAAAGCCGGCCTTTTTTGTTGGAACGGACTATTGGGGCCGCGTTTCCTCTTCGCCGTCTGCCCGGGGGTCCAGCTCCAGCGGAGCTGCAGTCGTTTGGCTGATGGGAACTGCCACAAATTCTTCTTTTTCGTCTTCCGGCACCGCCTCGCGGGCAAGGATGCGGGCGAGCACGAAAAGAATGAACAGGCAGGAGGACAGCGCAGACAATGCGAAGACCGAGCCAATACCGAAAAGCGGGATGAGACCAGAGATGGCAAGGGGCCCCGTCATCGCACCCACCGCGAAGACGAGTGTCAGGCCACTTGCTACCAATACGAACTGGTGCGGCGCTGCATGATCGTTCGCTTGCGCAACACAAAGGCCATAAAGCGAAAGTGCAAACGCCCCGAATGCAAAGGCTCCGAGATAAATGCCTGAGGCGCCCACCTGTCCCGGAGCAAGGCTGAGATAGGCCGCTGTGAGCGCGACGCCGACCAGAACAAAGATCAGCACCCACCGACGGTCGACCCGGTCGGACAAGCGGCCAACCGGGACCTGCAGCAGGGCGCCGCCAAGAATAGCCAGCGTCATGAAGAACGAGACGCCTTGAATGTCGAGCCCGACTTCGCTCGCATAGACCGGCCCAAGCGCCCAGAAAGGACCGTTGATCAGCCCAACGATGAAGCAGCCCATCACACCAACCGGGGAGATCGACCAGAGCTCGCTAAGCTTCACCCGTGCGGTCTCAAGCGGGGCTGGCTGCACCGCCTTTGTGAGCGAGACAGGGACAAGGGCAAACGACGTCAGAATGGCCACAACCGCAAAAAGCTCGAAGCCACTTGGGTCAAATAGATTAAGCGCCAGCTGGCCGAGCGTAAGCGCCGCGAGGCTGACTACACGATAAACGGCGAAAACGGTCCCGCGGCTAGAGTTGCTTGCCTGTTCGTTGAGCCAGCTCTCAATGATCATGTAGAGGCCGGCAAGACAGAAGCCTGTCGCTACCCGAAGCATGATCCAGACAACGGGTTCTGAAAAGAGCATATGAGCAAGCGGTGCGGCTGAGGCAATTGAGGCGAAAACGGCGAAGGATCTGATGTGGCCAACGCGCATGACGCCCGCAGGCCCGAACAAGGCACCGAGCATATAACCGGCAAAATAGGCTGAGCCCATGAGCCCGAGGCTGGTGGAAGAAAAGCCGTTGAGGCTCCCTCTGATAGGCAGAAGGGTGCCAAACAGGCCGTCACCCAGCAATAAGATCGCTGTCGAGAGAAAAAGGGAAAAGAAGGGGGCGAGACTACGCGTCATGATTCATCTCCACATGAAGCCAGACAGGGCGGTCACACGAAAAGAGGGCAGGGTTTCTAATTTGCCTTTGATCTGAAATCTGTCGCCGCGGCAAGCGCTTTTTTGCGCCTAGCGATCCGGCAATAATCGCGGCTTGATCTGATTGACCATCACGTCGAAAAAGAGATCGGGCTCTTCCCAAGGCGGCGCATGGGCGGAGTTCTCGAAATAGAAGAGTTCCTTATCGGGGGCGGTTAGGCGATTGAAATAGGCTTCGGCCAGCTCAGACGGCGTTTGATTGTCATAGCGGCCCAGAATGAAAAAGACAGGCGCCTCAAATGACAGATAGGTCTGATCAAGGTTGATGTCTCCAATCTGGTCCCACAGATGATCCATTGAGAAGAGGGCACTCCTTACGAGTGCGGTGAGATCAAGCAGGTTGAACTCCGATGTCGACAGAGCATCCCGGGCAAGACTGGCTTGGGAGCGACCATCATGGGTCAGGCCGCCGCCAAATTCCGTGAGCCACCCTCGTTGGATCAAGGTCGCATCGACGCTGTAAGGCGGTGGCCCAATCTGCGTCAGGTCCTCAATCGCTTCCTGGTGTTGCAGGCGTATCGCCTCTGCGAGCGCGAACTCGTAGGAAACACGCTCATTGTCAGTCATGTCGGCAATCTGCCCGGTTCCGATATAGGCAGACACTTTGTCGGGGTAGGCGGCAGCATACATTGTGCCGAGCAGTGATCCCCAGGAGTGACCGAGAATGACAATTCGCTCGCGTCCAAACTTTGTGCGCAGGTGGTCAACGACGACATCAATATCGGCGATGAACTGGGGAAGATTCATGGTCTCAGCGGGAGTGTTAGGATCGAAGCTCTTGCCGGCACCGCGCTGGTCCCAGTGGACCACAACAAACCCGTCCTCAAGGTTGCTGTTATAGGCACGAAACCAGGCGAACTCGCCAGCACCCGGCCCCCCATGCAGGACCAGTAAAATGGGGTTATCTCGGTCACGGCCACGGGTGAGGGTCCATTGCGATAGGCCATTAACCTCGACCCATTCTTCCTCGGCAATGCTGCCAAACACCGAAGTACCCTCCGCGTCTACGATGGCAGGCGTTGAGGTTGGCCAAAGCAGCCAAACAAGTGAAACGCCAAGAGCCAAAGCAATGACAGTAAGCAATCTCAACATGATTTTCATGGACGCCCCCAGTTTGTGACCAGGCTAGAGCATATATCAAGGCTTTTAGCCATTATTGCGGCAAAATGGGTGCAATTGGCGCTTGACGTGGGGCGTTCGATGACTAATGTCGGCGGCGCTTCAGACACTTCTGAACGGGCGGTTAGCTCAGCTGGGAGAGCATCTCGTTTACACCGAGAGGGTCGGCGGTTCGATCCCGTCACCGCCCACCATTTTCTTCTATTTATCTTTCTTGGACTTGGACGTGAGCGCTTTGACAATCATTGTCAGAAGCGGGCCAATCAGCGCGCTGACGGCTGAGTCTATCGGGCTGCGCGCAAAGCCGCCTACCGCGTTCCGCACAGAGAGCACCTCGTCACGCATGTGCTTGATCTCCGCTTGTACTTCCGCAGTCTGCGCTTCGATCTCTGACATAGCGGATTGACTGACCTCGCGGGCAAGCTCAATCTCCGGGCCCGGACGCAGTCCACGGGCCCAGCCGACCAGCAGAAGAGCCAATCCAAAGTCGCCGACAGCAACCCCCAGCGCTGCATAGACTTCGCCCCACATAGGCAACAGTGCGAAATATGCGGCCAAGTTTGCCATGCCCAGACCGAATACACAGATAAGACCCGCAAAGATGGTGGCACTGGCCCGCTTCAACGCCAGACGAAATCGTGTTTCTGCGATAAGTGTCTCAGCTCGCAGAGCGAGGCGAATGTTGCGGATCAAGGCGTCCATTATCTCATCTCACTTTTAACGACGCAGAAGCAAACCCACAACCATGCCCAGCATGAATGAGCCAGCTAGGAAAGCGACCGGATGGTCAGCAATTTCTGTTTCAGCGTCCTCTGTATAGTTTTTGATAGCATCGGTGATCTGCTCCAGCGTCTCTGCAATTTCCGCTGGCAAAGCACCGGCAGCCGCGGCTTCTTCCGACGACGCAGATGGTGTTGCTTCGTTCTCTTCCACACGCTGCGCCCGCTCTGCACGCAGAGCGGCCATTTCCTGCCTCATGGCCGCTATTTCAGCCGCAATATCGTGATCGCTCGTCATCGCTTTAGTACCCGGTAACCTGGCCATCTGTCGGATCGATAGTGCCGACGATCATAGTAGAGCTACTTTTCCCACCCATTGTCCAGTTGTCCCAGCGAAGAAATCGGGACCGCGGCCCATTGCCAGCTGGGCACCGGCTGAAGCCGGTCAATGGCAGCCATATGCTGTGACTGCAGTCTGGGAAATCACATGCGCGTGTTGCGGTGGGCATAAACACAGGAGATCAGCTACGGTTTTGCCCAACTATTGAAATTGGCTAACCGGATGGGCACTTAGTGTCCAATCGGAAATCAACAGGGCAGGAGCACTTCATATGAGCAGCGCAGACGTTTATGTACCGCCAAAAGTTTGGACTTGGGACAGCGAAAGCGGGGGCCGATTCGCCAATATCAACCGCCCGATCGCAGGCCCGACCCGGGAGAAAGAACTGCCGGTAGGAAAACACCCGCTGCAGCTCTATTCGCTGGCGACACCGAACGGCGTGAAAGTGACCGTGATGCTCGAAGAGCTCTTGGCACTTGGTCACAAAGGCGCTGAGTACGACGCTTGGCTCATCAATATCGGAGAGGGTGACCAGTTCGGCAGTGGTTTTGTCGACATCAACCCGAACTCAAAAATTCCTGCCCTCATGGACCACAGCACAGAGACACCAACACGCGTGTTCGAATCTGGGGCGATCCTTTGGTACTTGGCGGAGAAGTTCGATGCCTTCCTGCCAAAAGACCACAAGAAGCGCGCAGAATGCATGTCCTGGCTCATGTGGCTTATGGGCAGCGCGCCATATCTTGGCGGCGGCTTCGGTCATTTTTACGCTTACGCGCCAGAGAAGTACGAGTACCCGATAAATCGCTTTACGATGGAAGTGAAGCGTCAGCTCGACGTGTTGGACCGTCATTTGGCCGACACCCAATTCCTGGCTGGTGATGAATATTCAATCGCAGACATGGCGACGTGTCCCTGGTATGGCGCGTTGGCCAAAGGCCTGCTCTACGAGTCCAAAGAGTTCCTGGATGTGGCCTCCTACAAAAATGTAAACCGCTGGACCGACGAGATTTTCACACGCCCAGCAGTTAAACGCGGTCAGAAAGTAAATCGTGTCTGGGGTGACGAAAACAGTCAGGTTCCCGAGCGTCACGAGGCGAGCGACATTGACGTCAAAGGCTAACGCGACGATTTTGGGTGCTTTACTTCTTGAGGGTCATCGAGATCACAACAAGCAGAGCACCCAATGCTGCAAGGCTGGCGGATGCCAGAAAAGCATAGGCGCCAAATTGTCCGGCGAGCCAGCCAAAGGACACAAGCGCAAGGATCGCTACTCCGGATTGCAGGATTCCGAAAAAGCTCTGGGCCTGCGCCGCAATACTCTCGTCGGTAACATCAGCGATAAAATGAGTGCAGGCGAGGAAGCCGAGCGCGTAGGTGAGTGCCTGAAGAAGCTGCAACCCAAAAAGAACGGGAACGGACGGCGAGAAGGCGAAGGCTGTCCACCGAACGATGGCAACGAGACACGAAGCTAGGATAAGTGTCCGTGGTGAGAGGCGATGGGCGAAACGCTTAAAGCCCACAAACATAGCTATCTCGGCGACGCTCCCCATGACAATCAGAAGACCGATTGTGCTTTCGGCGATACCCTGCTCGTGCCACAGCAGGCCAAGAAATCCATTCAAAACAAAATGGGTAGAGTGGACTAGGGCCCAACCGAAAAGCGGAAAGAGAAACCAAGGACGTAAGATGTCGTGCAATCTTCCAGATGCAACAGAGTTGGCAAGGTCGTGTCGGGCATCGCGAAATCGCGGCAAGCCAAAAGCCATCGCTGCGCGCAGGAGCGATAACCCCACAAACATCGGGACAAAAGCGCTGATGCCAAAGGCCGAGATGACGAGGCCCGCAACAAAGATCGTGACCATGTACCCAATGGTCTTCCAGGCATAAAGGCGACTGAAGTCGAATCCTGTCCGCTGGCCGAGACGAATGGATGCCGCCTCGACGACGGGAAGAAGAGCCATTTGCGACACGACGCACAGCGTCCAGACAATCAGGATGCCGACATATCCCTGAACCAAGAAGAGTCCGACCGGCAGGACACCAGAAATGACGGCGCCAACGACAATGACAGAACGCCAGTCTTCCGCGCGGTCAGCGATACGACCGACACTAACCCCGATAAAGAGAAGAAGAAAAAGGGGGATCGAAGTAATGCCCCCAATTTGCCCTGGCGTTATGCCTTCAGACGCAAACCAGATACCGGCGAAGGCGTTGACGACCCCGACGCTCATTGCCTGAAAGAAATAGTAATTTGTTACGCGGACCTCAGGCGTGAGCTGCCGTGTCAGTCTAGATAGAAACATTTTTGACAAACCAGAAAGGGCGCGACGTGAATACGTGCGCAACACCCGACCTTGCGTTTGGCGACGGGCGACACACCTTCGCTTCCAATAGGAGCGAAGGTTGGCGAAATCTTTTCTGGCGGCTTATCTTAGCATGAGGGACCTTAGCTTGCGCCTAGGGTGCCAGCAAGTTCATGCAATTCGAATGAGGCGAAAGACGACCCATGCAGGGCGTGCGAGGTCTATCGTTCGGTCCTTCTTGGCAGAATCATCCAGGGAGATACCACCTGCTCTTCGAAAAAGACCCTAAGGTTGCACCTCTGTCCGGTTCTAAATGGCCCTAACCCTAGGCTTCATAAGGAGAAGCAAATAAACGCAGAAATCAGCCATTCGCTGCTTGACAGCATCTAGGGCCTGCCGTACATCACCGCATCCCCGAAGGCGTTTCGTCTTCGATTTAGGGGGTGTAGCTCAGCTGGTTAGAGCGCTGGCCTGTCACGCCAGAGGCCGCGGGTTCGAGTCCCGTCACTCCCGCCATTTTTTCTTAAAAAATGAGCGGAATGATCTGCCCGGGTTCCAGGTTGAACCGGTTTCAATACCGATCAATTTGAGCCTTTGCAGGACTGTCCTGCGAGTGGTTCTTAGACCCTCCTTCCTGCGCGGCAAAAAGCCTCAAAAATCTGTGCGTTTTAGCGTGTTTTTGACGCGCTCTGTCGTTTGACTTGGGGCAGGCGAGGGCTATACTCCGCGCGATTTTAGAGGGGCAACACGCGAGAATCACTCAGCCTTCGCAGATGCGAAAACAATGGGGTGATTTCCGCCGACAGGTCAGGCCAGACCACTACACTGGGCCGGACCATTCAGGTGCTGAAAATGGAACATCTCTTAAGCGAGTATCTGCCGATCGCGATTTTTATCGGTCTGTCGACCGTCATATCTGTTGCTTTATTGATGGTCCCATTTGTGATCGCCCCTTCGAACCCGGACCCCGAAAAACTCTCTGCATATGAGTGTGGGTTTGAAGCCTTCAGCGATAGCCGCATGCGCTTTGACGTGAAGTTCTACCTGGTTGCGATCTTGTTCATCATTTTTGATTTGGAAGTAGCCTTCCTGTTCCCATGGGCGGTGTCGCTGGGCGATGTCGGCCTGTTCGGATTTTGGTCAATGATGGTATTCCTTGGCGTTCTGACGATCGGTTTTATCTACGAGTGGAAGAAAGGCGCGCTGGAATGGGACTGAGCCTTTTTTTCCGTCAGATGTGTGGAGTGCGCGTATGACCAATAGTCCAATCATCACCGATGCCCCGAAGGGTGTCATTGATCCGAAGACTGGTGCGCCGGTTGGGGCTGATGACCATTTTTTTAAACAGATGTCGGACGAGCTTGCCGACAAGAATTTTCTCGTTACCTCACTCGACAATCTGATCAATTGGTCACGGACGGGCTCGTTGATGTGGATGACATTCGGTCTGGCCTGCTGCGGCGTTGAGATGATGCAGACCAATATGCCGCGCTATGATCTTGAGCGGTTTGGCACAGCACCCCGCGCCAGTCCGCGCCAGTCAGATGTGATGATCGTGGCAGGAACGCTCACAAACAAAATGGCGCCTGCGCTCCGCAAGGTTTATGACCAGATGCCAGATCCCCGTTACGTGATCTCTATGGGGTCCTGTGCCAATGGCGGTGGCTACTATCACTATTCCTATTCAGTCGTACGCGGGTGTGACCGGATTGTTCCCGTAGACATTTATGTGCCTGGATGTCCACCGTCTGCCGAAGCTTTGCTTTACGGCATTCTTGCTCTGCAGCGGAAAATCCGGCGTACCGGGACGATCGAACGCTAAAAGAATACCGCAAAGGTGAGGTGAACTTGCCACGGCGACCACATTGTTAGAGATGCCAATTGTCTGAGAAAAACGACATGGACGAAAGTCTGCAAGATCTAGGAGACCATATTACCGCCGGTTTGGGTGATGCGATTGTCTCGTCAGAGATCGATCGCGGTGAACTGACACTGACGGCCAGCGCCGACAAGATCGTCAAGGTTCTAAAGTTCTTGAGAGACGATCCGGCATGCCACTTCTCTGTGCTTGTCGATATTTGCGGTGCTGACAATCCCGGCCGCATTAAACGTTTCGATGTTGTCTATCACTTGCTGTCCATGCACCAGAACCACCGCCTCCGCGTGAAACTAGAAACAGATGAAGAGGCGCAGGTGCCAAGTGTTGTTGGGGTGTACCCCGCGGCGAATTGGTTTGAGCGCGAAGCCTTTGATCTCTACGGCATTCTCTTTTCAGGTCACCCTGATCTGCGCCGCATCCTGACCGACTATGGCTTTACTGGACATCCGCTTCGTAAAGACTTTCCACTCACCGGCTTTGTGGAAGTTCGCTATGACGATGAGTTGAAGCGGGTGGCTTATGAACCTGTAAAACTCACTCAGGAATTCCGGAATTTCGATTTCGAAAGTCCGTGGGAAGCAGCCGAATACCTGCTGCCCGGTGATGAAAAAGCATCTGAGGGTGAAGGATAGTCCATGGCCGAGTCTCAGATCAAAAACATCAACATCAACTTTGGGCCACAGCACCCGGCGGCGCACGGCGTGCTGCGTCTGGTGCTTGAGCTTGAAGGCGAAGTGGTTGAGCGGGTTGATCCGCATATCGGTCTGCTGCACCGCGGCACTGAAAAGCTGATCGAGAATAAAACCTATCTCCAGGCACTCCCGTATTTCGACCGCCTTGACTATGTGGCGCCGATGAATCAGGAGCATGCCTATTCGCTGGCAGTCGAAAAGCTTTTGGGGATCGAAGTCCCTAAACGCGCGCAATATATTCGCGTGCTCTATTCAGAGATCGGCCGCATTCTCAATCACTTACTGAACGTGACAACGCAGGCGTTGGACGTGGGTGCCTTCACGCCGTCTCTATGGGGCTTTGAGGTTCGCGAAGAGCTGATGTCTTTCTATGAGCGCGCGTCGGGCAGCAGGATGCACGCAGCCTATTTCCGTCCTGGCGGCGTTCATCAGGATCTTCCGCCTAAGCTACTTGAAGACATTCACGCCTACTGCGATTTCATTGAGAAAATTGTGGACGATTTGGATGCACTTTTGACGGGCAATCGTATTTTCAAACAGCGCAATGTGGACATCGGCAATGTATCTGCCGAAGACGCGCAAGCCTGGGGCTTCTCCGGTGTGATGGTGCGAGGCTCCGGCATGGCTTGGGATCTGCGCCGTTCGCAGCCTTATGAGTGCTACAGCGATCTTGAGTTTGATATTCCTGTTGGCAAGAACGGGGATAACTTCGACCGCTATCTCATTCGTATTGAAGAATGCCGCCAATCTGTGCGCATCATGCGTCAATGTATTGAACAGATGCCGGAAGGGCCGGTCGTCACGACCGACGGTAAGATTGCCCCGCCAAAACGCGGCGACATGAAAAAGTCGATGGAAAGCCTGATCCATCACTTCAAGCTCTACACCGAGGGCTATCACGTGCCTGCCGGTGAAGTGTATGCCGCCGTGGAAGCACCAAAGGGTGAGTTTGGCGTCTATCTTGTTTCTGACGGGTCGAACAAGCCGAGCCGCTGTAAAATCAGAGCGCCGGGCTTTTCGCATCTGCAGGCAATGGATTTCTTATGTAAGGGTTACATGCTCGCTGACGTCTCGGCGATCCTTGGCTCGTTGGATATTGTGTTCGGGGAGGTTGACCGATGAGTGTACGCAGACTGGACCCGAACCAGCCTGACAGTTTTGAGTTCACGGCAGAAAACAAAGTCTGGGCTGAAGGTCAGATAAAAAAATATCCGGATGGCAGGCAAGCCTCTGCAATCATCGCGCTTCTATGGCGGGCTCAAAAACAGGCCGGCGGTTGGTTGCCTGAACCCGCAATCCGCTACATTGCAGACTTCCTCGACATGCCGCACATGCGGGCGATGGAAGTGGTGACCTTCTACACCATGTTCAATCTGTCGCCCGTGGGGGAACATTTTGTCCAGCTCTGTGGAACGACGCCCTGCTGGTTGCGTGGCTCAGATGATCTGAAAGCAGTCTGCAAGAAAGTGATCGGCGATGAACGGCAGGTTTCTAGCGACGGAAAATTGTCGTGGATGGAAGTTGAGTGTCTTGGGGCATGCGCCAATGCGCCCATGGTGCAGGTCAATGACGACTTCTATGAAGACCTGGACGCTGAGAACTTTGAGAAGCTTTTAACGGACCTCAGGGAAGGACGGCCTGTGAAAGTTGGTCCCCAGGGTGGCCGCAAAGGATCTGAGCCAGCAGGGCAGCTCACAAGCCTCACCGAAGTGGGGGGAGCCGACTGATGTTGCAGGATAAAGACCGTATCTTCACCAATCTCTACGGCCTCGATGATTACGGCCTCGAAGGCGCCCGGCGTCGTGGTGATTGGGACAATACAAAAGACCTTATTGCGAAAGGCCGCGACTGGATCATCGATGAGATGAAACAATCGGGCCTTCGTGGTCGTGGTGGCGCCGGCTTCCCGACAGGCCTTAAATGGTCTTTCATGCCGAAAGAATCGGATGGGCGTCCGCATTACCTTGTCGTGAATGCAGACGAGTCCGAACCTGGCACCTGTAAAGACCGCGAAATCATGCGGCATGATCCACACAAACTCGTCGAGGGGTGCCTTGTCGCTGGTTTCGCCATGGGCGCGAATGCAGGCTACATTTATGTGCGCGGTGAATTCATCTTCGAACGCGAACAATTGCAGCGCGCTGTTGATCAGGCCTATGACGCGGGCCTATTGGGCAAGAACGCCGCCGACAGTGGATGGGACTTCGAGCTGTACGTTGTGCATGGTGCAGGCGCATACATTTGCGGTGAAGAGACAGCTCTGATTGAAAGCCTTGAAGGCAAGAAGGGCATGCCGCGCCTGAAGCCGCCATTCCCGGCAAATGTTGGGCTCTATGGTGCGCCAACCACAGTGAACAATGTGGAAAGCATCGCGGTTGCACCGACAATCCTGCGCCGCGGCGCCTCCTGGTTCGGCGGACTTGGTCGTCCGAACAACACGGGAACCAAAGTCTTCTCCATCTCCGGTCACGTGAACAATCCGTGCAATGTCGAAGAAGAGATGGGCATTCCGCTGAAGGAACTCATTGAAAAGCATTGCGGCGGCGTTCGCGGTGGTTGGGACAATCTTCTCGCGGTCATCCCGGGTGGATCGTCTGTTCCGCTTCTGCCGAAAAGCATCTGCGACACCGTCCTCATGGACTTCGACTCGCTCAAAGATGTGCAGTCCGGTTTGGGAACAGCGGCTGTGATCGTTATGGACAAGTCTACCGACGTGATCAAAGCAATTGCCCGTCTCTCAGCCTTTTACAAGCACGAAAGCTGTGGGCAGTGCACACCATGCCGGGAAGGCACTGGCTGGATGTGGCGCGTGATGGAGCGCCTTGTCACCGGCGAAGCAGAGGTCGAGGAAATTGAAATGTTGTTGGACGTCACAAAACGGGTGGAAGGCCACACGATTTGTGCTCTCGGGGATGCGGCCGCCTGGCCCGTCCAGGGATTGATCCGGCATTTCCGACCAGTGATTGAAGAGCGTATTGCGGCCCGCAAGGCGGGTGGTGCAGTGCCGGTAGCGGCGGAGTAGACCCATGCCAAAACTCACAGTGGATGGCGTAGAAGTCGAAGTGGAGAACGGCGTAACCGTTCTGCAGGCCTGTGAAGAGGCCAACGCTGACGTGCCGCGCTTCTGTTACCACGAGCGTCTGTCGATTGCGGGCAACTGTCGCATGTGCCTTGTCGAGATTGAAAAATCTCCAAAGCCTGTGGCGAGTTGTGCGATGCCCGCTGCAGACGGCATGGTTGTGCACACAAAGACCGAGACCGTAAAGCGCGCCCGCGAAGGCGTGATGGAGTTTCTGCTCATCAACCACCCACTTGATTGCCCGATCTGTGACCAGGGTGGCGAGTGCGACCTGCAGGACCAGGCAATGGCGTTCGGTGTCGACACATCGCGCTTTGATGAGAACAAGCGCGCGGTCGAAGACAAAGAGATGGGCCCGCTCGTAAAGACCATCATGACCCGCTGCATCCACTGCACCCGCTGCGTTCGGTTTGTGCAGGAAGTAGCTGGCGTACCGGAAATCGGTGCGATTGGTCGTGGTGAGGATATGGAGATCACGACCTATCTCGAAAAGTCGCTGACCTCCGAACTGTCAGGCAATGTGATTGATCTGTGCCCTGTGGGCGCGTTGACCTCAAAACCCTATGCATTCACGGCCCGTCCGTGGGAATTGCGGAAGACAGAAACCGTCGATGTGATGGACGCCATTGGGTCGGCCATTCGGGTTGATGCGCGGGGCAAAGAAGTTATGCGGGTGATGCCGCGTCTGAATGAAGACGTGAACGAAGAGTGGATCTCTGACAAGACACGCTTCATCTGGGATGGGTTGAAGTCTCAGCGTCTCGATCGTCCTTACGTTCGGGAAAACGGCAAGCTTCGTGTTGCTTCCTGGAACGAAGCTTTCGAAGCGATCGCAGCAAAAGCACAATCAACAACACCGGAAAAGATGGCGGCTATTGCCGGTGATCTTGCGTGTGTTGAAGGCATGAGTGCTCTGAAAGATCTGATGGCTTCTCTTGGCGTAATGAGCCTGGACTGCCGTCAGGATGGAACCAAGCTGAACGCAGGCGACCGGGCCTCTTATCTGTTTAATTCATCCATTGCGGGAATTGAGGAGGCCGACGCGCTTCTCATCATTGGCAGTAACCCGCGCACAGAGGCGCCGGTCTTGAACGCGCGCATCCGTAAGCGCTGGAGCCAGGGTGGCTTGCCCGTCGGCATCGTTGGTGAAGACGTTGATCTCACATATGACACGGAGCATCTTGGCGCGGGACCACAGACGCTGAAGGAAATTGCAGACGGGTCTCACTCGTTCGCCCGTGTTCTCGAGGTGGCAGAGCGCCCAATGATCATTCTGGGCCAGGGCGCGCTGACCCGCGCGGATGGCGCTGCGGTTCATGCAACGGCTCTTCAGATAGCTGAGAAAGCCGGCGCGATCTCAGCCAACTGGAATGGCTTCAATGTTCTTCATACAGCAGCTGCCCGCGTAGGCGGCCTGGATCTCGGCTTTGTGCCGGGTGAGGGCGGGAAAGACGTGGCAGGCATTCTGGACGCAGCCGCATCTGGTGACGTGGATTTTGTCTTCCTGCTTGGGGCGGACGAGATCGACACCAGCAAGCTCGAAAAAGCGTTTGTCGTCTATCAGGGAACGCACGGGGACGCGGGCGCACATGCCGCTGACGTCATCCTGCCCGCAGCGACCTACACAGAAAAGAGTGCGCTCTGGGTAAACACGGAAGGTCGTGTTCAGATGTGCCGTCGGGCAGCCTTCCCACCGGGAGATGCCAGAGAAGATTGGTCCATTGTGCGTGCGCTGTCTGATGTGTTGGGACAGACACTTCCTTATGACAGCTTGCAGCAGCTTCGCGCTGGGCTGTTTGAGGCGCACCCGCATCTTGCACAGCTCGACACTGTGTCGAGTGCCGCAAGTGTGACTAGCGGACCCGGTGGATCTATGGACGATGCACCTTTCAGCAGCGCCATAAGCGAATTTTACTTTACGAACCCGATTGCCCGCGCAAGCAAGATCATGGCGGATTGTGCTGCGACCTATGGCAACAAAGAAGAAGGAGCGACCGGCACCAATGGCTGAGCTCTGGACCACATACGGCTTTCCGCTGTTTATTATTGTCGGCCAATCGCTGGGTGTTCTGGTGGGGCTGCTGCTTTTCACCGCCTACATCCTCTACGCCGACCGGAAGATTTTTGCCGCCGTTCAGATGCGCCGCGGCCCAAACGTGGTGGGACCATGGGGGCTTCTGCAGTCCTTCGCTGACCTTACAAAATTCCTGTTCAAGGAAGCGATCATTCCCTCAAGTGCCAATAAGGGTATCTTTCTTCTGGCGCCGGTCATCACGGCTACATTGGCGCTGAGCGCCTGGGCGGTAATTCCCTTTGATGATGGCTGGGTGGTTGCCGATCTCAATGTTGGCCTCCTTTACGTGCTCGCATTTTCGTCCTTGGGTGTTTACGGAATCATGATGGGTGGATGGGCGTCCAACTCAAAATACTCCTTCATGGGTGCGCTCAGATGTGCGGCACAGATGGTGTCTTACGAGGTTTCGCTCGGCTTTATTGTCGTTAGCGTGTTGATGACCGCAGGGTCGCTCAACCTATCGGACATTGTTCGCGCGCAGGACACCAGCGCTGGCCTGTTTGGGTGGTACTGGCTCATTCATTTCCCAGCTTTTGTGATCTTCTTCATCTCAGCAATTGCTGAGACCAACAGACCCCCATTTGATTTGCCGGAAGCGGAGTCCGAACTTGTTGCGGGGTATGCTACAGAATATTCGTCGACGCCGTTCCTGCTCTTTTTCCTGGGCGAGTTCGTGGCGATCAATCTGATGGCGGCGATGGTGACGATCCTGTTCCTCGGTGGATGGTTGCCTCCGTTTGATTGGGGACCTCTACACGCTGTTCCCGGGGTCATCTGGTTTGTCCTCAAGGTTTGTTTCGTCTTTTTCCTCTTTGCGATGGTTCGCGCCTATGTGCCGCGCTACCGCTATGACCAACTTATGCGTTTGGGCTGGAAGGTTTTCCTTCCTCTCTCGCTTGGCTGGGTCGTGGTGACAGCTGGTGTCCTGGTCGCGTTCGATCTTGCGCCCTAACCTGAAGGAGAGCTGATCCATGTCCAGTCTGACACAATCTGTACGCTCCCTGTTTTTGGCGGAGTTTGTTTCAAGCTTCGTCTTGGCCTTGAAATATTTCTTCGGACCTAAGGCGACACTGAACTACCCGTATGAAAAAGGTCTTCTAAGTCCGCGTTTCAGAGGGGAGCACGCGCTCCGTCGCTATCCAAATGGCGAAGAACGCTGCATTGCCTGCAAGCTCTGCGAGGCGATTTGCCCCGCGCAAGCAATCACGATCGAAGCTGGACCCCGTCGCAACGACGGGACCCGCCGCACCGTGCGCTACGACATTGATATGACGAAATGTATCTATTGCGGCTTCTGTCAGGAAGCCTGTCCAGTGGATGCCATAGTTGAAGGACCAAACTTCGAATTCGCAACGGAAACCCGCGAAGAGCTTTTCTACACAAAAGAGAAGCTGCTTGATAACGGTGACCGTTGGGAACGCGAAATCGCTAAAAACATCGAACTCGACGCGCCTTACCGGTAAGTACCGGGGGCGGGTAACGCAACACGAGAGAGGGCAAAGGGGCAATGATCGTCGCCACCATAGCTTTTTACATATTTGCAGGCGTCGCTATTGCCGCGGGCTTCATGGTCATTGCTGCCCGTAATCCGGTGCATTCCGTGCTCTTTCTGATCCTCGCCTTTTTCAATGCGGCGGGTCTGTTCGTGCTCATGGGTGCCGAGTTCTTGGCGATGATCCTGATCATCGTTTACGTGGGTGCCGTCGCAGTGCTCTTCCTCTTCGTCGTCATGATGCTGGACATCGATTTTGCGGAGCTTCGCGAAGGCTTTCTGCAATACATGCCCATCGGCGCTTTGATCGGGCTGATCGTTCTGCTTGAACTTCTCTTGGTCGCGGGCACCTGGACGCTCGCACCTGAAGTGGCGTCGCTGGCAGCGTCTCCAATTCCGCCAATGGCAGAGGTGACCAACGCAGAGGCCATCGGTCAGGTGATGTACACGCAATATGTTTATTTCTTCCAGGCAGCCGGCATGGTTTTGCTGGTGGCCATGATCGGCGCCATCGTACTGACGCTCCGGAAGAAGCCGGACGCACAAAGACAGAGTATTCCGGACCAGGTCGCTCGCACGGCCGAAACCGCAATCGAAATTAAGAAGGTGGAGCCTGGCCAGGGCCTTTAAGGTCAGGCCACGAAAGAAACGCACATGGAAATCGGTCTTGCACATTATCTGACGGTGGCGGCAATCCTCTTCACGCTGGGGATTTTTGGCATCTTCCTGAACAGGAAGAACGTCATCATTATCCTCATGTCGATTGAGTTGATGCTCCTCGCCGTAAACATCAACCTTGTCGCGTTCTCAGCGCATCTGGACGATCTCACTGGGCAGATTTTCGCCATGCTGGTTCTTACTGTTGCGGCCGCGGAAGCGGCCATTGGTCTGGCGATCCTCGTTGTCTATTTCCGTAATCGCGGCTCCATTGCCGTCGATGACATCAACTTGATGAAAGGCTGAGCGGCACATGTACGAAGCAATTGTCTTCCTTCCGCTCGTCGGATGCTTGATCGCTGGATTGTTTGGGCGCCAGATTGGTGTTACCGCGTCTCAGTGGGTGACGTGTGGCGGCCTTGTTATCTCCGCTCTGTTGAGCTGGGTCGCCTTTTACAACGTGGCGCTTCAGGGGCAGGCTGAAACCATTCAGGTGCTCACTTGGATCGACAGCGGCTCTTTGGAGGCGGACTGGCGTCTACGCATCGACACGCTGACAACGGTCATGCTGATTATTGTGACCAATGTGTCTGCGCTCGTGCATATCTATTCCGTGGGCTATATGAGCCACGATCCGCATCAACAGCGGTTCTTTGCCTACCTCTCGCTCTTCACTTTCGCCATGCTCATGCTGGTAACAGCAGACAACCTGGTGCAACTCTTCTTTGGCTGGGAAGGCGTGGGGCTCGCCTCATATCTACTCATTGGCTTCTGGTACAAAAAACCGGCGGCGAACGCAGCTGCGATTAAGGCCTTTGTGGTGAACCGTGTGGGGGATTTTGGACTGATCCTGGGGATCTCGGCGATCTATCTCACCGTCGGCTCGGTTGAGTATGACACGATTTTCGCGGCCATTCCGGGCCTTGCCGACGACAGCTTCATGTTCCTCGGCGTAGAGTTCCCAATAGTGACGACGATCTCGCTGCTTCTCTTCATGGGCGCGATGGGGAAATCAGCGCAATTCCTGCTCCACACCTGGTTGCCCGATGCGATGGAAGGACCGACGCCTGTGTCCGCGCTGATCCACGCCGCGACCATGGTGACTGCTGGTGTATTTCTGGTCAGCCGCATGTCGCCGATCTTTGAATATTCACAAGATGCTTTAAACGTGGTCGTGTTCGTTGGGGCAACAACGGCTTTCTTCGCGGCGACCGTTGGTTTGGTTCAAAACGATATCAAGCGAGTGATTGCGTACTCCACCTGTTCGCAACTGGGCTACATGTTCGTGGCAGCTGGCGTCGGGGCGTATGAAGTCGCCATGTTCCACCTCTTTACCCACGCAATCTTTAAGGCCCTTCTATTCTTGGGCAGTGGGTCGGTGATCCATGCCATGTCGGACGAGCAAGACATGCGAAAGATGGGCGGTCTTTACAAGTTCGTGCCTGTCACCTGGGTGATGATGGTGATTGGGACCCTGGCGCTTACGGGCTTCCCGTTCACAGCCGGGTATTTCTCGAAGGACGCGGTAATCGAAGCAGCCTTCGCAGCTCAAAACCCTGTCCACATGTATGCCTTCTGGGCCACCGTTACGGCAGCACTCTTCACGAGTTTCTATTCCTGGCGCCTCATTTTCATGACCTTCCACGGGAAGACCCGCGCTTCCAACGAAGTGCTGAGCCACGCTCATGAAAGCCCACCATCTATGATGATCCCTTTGTTCCTGCTGGCGGTCGGCGCATTGGGTGCAGGCGCCATGTTCTCCAGCCTCTTTATCGGTGCAGCAGCAGAGGGCTTTTGGGCCGGTGCAATCTTTACACTTGAAGGCAACAATATTCTTGAGGATCTGCATCATGTTCCGGCATGGGTAAAATACTCACCATTGGTGATGACGACCCTGGGATTTTTGACGGCCTGGTACTTCTATATCCGCAGCCCGGAGACTCCGAAGACATTGGCGAGAGAACAGGAGCTTCTCTACAAGTTCCTGCTCAACAAGTGGTATGTGGACGAGATCTATGACTTCTTGTTTGTGAAGCCAGCTTTCTGGATCGGTCGCCTTTTCTGGAAACAGGGAGACGGGCAGACCATTGATGGGCTTGGACCCGATGGGATCGCTGCACGCGTCCTTGATGTGACCCGCGGCATTGGTCGTCTGCAAACCGGTTACGTTTATCACTATGCGTTTGCCATGCTTCTGGGCATTGCTGCGCTGACCACTTACTTCATGTTCGGGGGTTCCCACTAATGTTTGGAATTCCAGTCCTATCCATCATTACGTTCCTGCCGCTCGTTGGCGCGTTGGTCATTCTCATGATCCGTGCGGATGAAGAGGTTGAGGCTCGCAACGCCAGGTGGACGGCGTTTTGGGTCACCGCCATCACCTTTATCGGCTCTCTGTCGATCTGGTTCGGCTTTGATAAGTCGACAGCAGAGTTCCAGTTTGTCGAGCAAGGCGAATGGCTCGGCGGTGCGATCAACTACCATATGGGCGTTGACGGCATCTCAATGCTGTTTGTGATCCTGACAACTTTCCTGATGCCGTTCTGTATTCTGGCGAGTTGGGAAGCAATCCAGACCCGTGTGAAGGAATACATGATCGCCTTCCTGATCCTTGAAACGCTGATGATTGGCGTCTTCAGCTCCCTGGATCTGGTGCTCTTTTATCTCTTTTTCGAAGCGGGCCTTATTCCGATGTTCCTGATCATCGGTGTCTGGGGTGGCGCACGGCGCGTCTATGCAAGTTTCAAGTTCTTCCTCTACACGCTGGCAGGCTCCGTTCTCATGTTGCTCGCCATCATGGCGATGTACTGGCAAGTCGGCACGACCGACATTCCAACGCTGCTCGCCTATGACTTCCCGGCTGGCATGCAAACTTGGCTGTGGCTCGCCTTCTTCGCGTCCTTCGCGGTAAAAATACCCATGTGGCCTGTGCATACCTGGTTGCCTGACGCCCACGTGGAAGCACCCACAGCGGGGTCAGTTATCCTTGCAGGCATCTTGTTGAAGATGGGAGGCTATGGGTTCCTGCGCTTCTCTCTGCCCATGTTCCCGGTTGCGTCTGATTTCTTTGCACCATTGGTATTCGGATTGTCGGTGGTTGCGATCATCTACACCTCGCTGGTCGCGCTGGTGCAGGAAGATGTGAAAAAACTGATTGCTTATTCTTCCGTCGCTCATATGGGTTTTGTGACCATGGGGATCTTTGCGGCCACAATCCAGGGCGTGCAGGGTGGCATCTTTCAGATGCTTTCCCACGGATGGATCTCCGCCGGGCTCTTCCTCAGCGTTGGGGTTGTTTATGACCGGATGCATACCCGCGAGATCGCAGCCTATGGTGGTCTCGTCAGTCGGATGCCGATCTATGCGTTTGCCTTAATGGTCTTCACCATGGCGAATGTGGGCCTACCGGGCACCAGTGGGTTTGTCGGCGAATTCCTGACCATTGTCGGCGTGTTTCAGGTGAGCTCCTGGATAGCATTTTTGGCTACAATTGGGGTTATCTTGTCAGCCTGTTATGCGCTTTACCTCTATCGCCGCGTTGTATTTGGCGAATTGGAAAAAGACACGTTAAAGAACATCAAAGACGTGAGCCCGCGAGAGCTCGCGACATTAGCGCCGCTCATTGCTGCGATAATATTCTTTGGTGTGTACCCGCTGCCAATTCTCGATGTGACCGCCGTTTCCGTCGACAATCTGGTCGCGAACTACACCGCTGCTGTGGAGGCCCATGAAGTGGCCGGCGGGGGCACATTTGACTTTGCTTGGGCTGGCTTCGGCCGCTAACACGCAAGACGTCTGGAGATACATAAACTATGGAAACCGCCCTCGCCATGCCGGACTTAAGTCCCGCCCTAGCGGAAATTATCCTTGCTGTCGGTGCAATGGCGCTGCTTTTAATCGGTGTGTTTAGAGGTGATGGGTCGTCAAGCCGCGCTGTCAGTAGTGGGTCCATTGTGCTGCTGATTGTGGCCGCCTTTGCGGTGATCAGCCAACCCGACGGCCGGGTTTTGACTTTTGGCGGCGCATTCGTGATGGATGGCTTTGCTGTAGTCATGAAGTCTCTGGTGCTTGCCGGTTCCGCCATCGCCATTGTCATGGCCCAGGGCTTCATGGCGCGCGAAAACATTGATCGGTTTGAGTTTCCTGTTCTGATCCTGCTTGCCACGCTTGGCATGATGATGATGGTCTCTGCGAACGGGTTGATCGCGCTCTATATGGGGCTTGAGCTTCAGAGCCTCGCGCTCTACGTCGTTGCCTCCTTCCATCGCGACAACACCCGCTCTACAGAGGCAGGTCTTAAATATTTCGTCCTCGGCGCGCTTGCCTCTGGCATGCTGCTTTACGGGGCATCGCTGATTTACGGCTTCTCCGGCACCACGAACTTTGATGTGCTCGCCGGGGTGATCGCGCTGAACGGCATGTCGACGGGCCTCGTTTTCGGGCTGGTTTTCCTGCTTGCTGGTCTGGCATTCAAAATCTCCGCCGTCCCATTCCATATGTGGACGCCAGATGTGTATGAAGGTGCCCCAACGCCTGTGACGGCCTTCTTCGCCGCTGCGCCCAAAATCGCGGCCATGGCGCTCTTACTGCGCGTGATGTATGGCGGTTTCGCAGATGCTGTCTTCCAATGGCAGCAGGTCGTCGTGTTTATCTCTATCGCCTCAATGGCGCTCGGCGCCTTCGCTGCGATTGGTCAAACCAACATCAAACGACTGATGGCTTATTCCTCCATCGGGCATATGGGCTTTGCGCTCGTCGGTCTCGCCGCAGGCACACCCGAAGGCGTGAAGGGCGTGGTGATCTATCTCACCATCTACCTGATCATGAATGCGGGCGTCTTCTGCTGCATCCTGGCGATGCGGCACAAAGAAGGTCCGGTTGAAGAGATCTCCGATCTTGCGGGTCTCTCGCAGAACCAGCCAATGCTCGCTGCGGTCTTTGCCATGCTCATGTTCTCACTTGCAGGCATTCCGCCCCTCGCGGGGTTCTTTGCGAAATTCTACGTGTTCCTCGCTGCCATCAATGCTGGGCTCTATGCACTTGCGATTATCGGTGTGCTGGCGAGCGTCGTCGGAGCCTTCTACTATCTGCGCGTTGTGAAGATCATCTATTTCGACAATCCAGCACCTGCATTCGCCGGTCCCATGGAATCGGAGATTAGAGCGGTACTCGCGGTATCGGCCCTGTTCACGCTCTTGTTCATTCTTTACCCGATGCCGGTGTTGAAGATGGCGGAAGGCGCTGCAAATTCTCTGGTTCCGACGGTGGAAGCAGCTGAAGCTGGCAGCGAAGAAGCGCCTGCGGTACCAGCTGAGTCTGCGCACTAGGGAATGCCAGACATTCTCGCTGTTCCTGCAGGATATGGGCTGAACCGCCACGGCGAGATTGACTCCACCAATGAAGAGGCCAAACGCCTGGCTGCTAGTGGAACGAGTGGGCCTATATGGATCGTCGCGGACACTCAGACAGCGGGCCGGGGGCGTCGAGGTCGGGCCTGGACTTCACCAGTTGGCAATCTCATGTGCACGCTCCTGCTCAGACCGGGATGCGGTCCAGCTGAGGCAGGAGAACTTTCCTTTGTGGCGGGATTGGCACTCCATGACGCAGCATCGTTCCTTCTGCCAGATGAAGTTGCGGCCAGGGTGAGCCTCAAATGGCCAAATGACCTTCTGATCGACGGCAAGAAGGCAAGTGGCATTCTTTTGGAGTCCGAAAGCACGGGTGGCTCGGAAGTAAGCTGGCTTGCCATTGGCATTGGTTTGAACCTGGTTCATTTCCCCGAAACTACACCTTATCCCGCGACAAGCCTTCAGGCAGAAAGTGGTATCGCCTGCAGTGTAGAAAGTGCTCTAACCGCTCTCGCAGCCGCTTTTGACAGGTGGTACGCGACCTGGCAGCAGCCTGGAGGTTTCAACGCAATTCGGGAGGCTTGGCTAAAGCGCGCGCGGGGTGTCGGACAAGAAATCACGGTGCGCCTCTCAGATGAAACGCTTGTGGGGACGTTTGAGGACTTGTCTGAAGATGGAGCTCTTCAATTGCGCCTGCCATCGGGTGTCGTGCAGCAGATTGCCGCTGGCGACGTCTTTTTTGGCGGCAGTGGCGCTGACCGGTAAGGTAAGGCATGGATCGCAATTCACCTGACAAAGCAGAGCTCGTTTTCGTTCCCTTAGGGGGCACGGGCGAAATCGGCATGAACCTGAACCTGTACGGGTTTGGGACCGACGAAGACCGCAAGTGGATCATGGTGGATCTGGGTGTCACCTTCTCCGACGGGCGAACACCAGGCGTAGACGTGATCATGCCAGATCCAACCTTTATTGAAGAGCATCGGCAGGATCTGATTGCCATTGTCCTCACCCACGCCCATGAAGATCATATCGGGGCTGTCGCGCATCTCTGGCCGAAGCTGAGATGTCCCGTTTATGCAACACCGTTCACCGCAGAACTTGTGAAGGGCAAGCTGATTGAGGCTGGGATCGAGCAGGACGTTCCACTCAACATTGTAGACTTGGGCGCACGGTTTAATCTTGGGCCCTTTGATATCGAATTCGTCACGCTGACCCACTCGATCCCTGAACCCAATGCATTGGCCATCCGAACAACGCTTGGTACCGTCATGCATACCGGCGATTGGAAAATCGACTCGAGCCCGGTGATCGGTGAAACACTGGACAGCAAGCGTCTGGCCGAAATTGGGGAAGAGGGCGTGCGCGCAATTGTTTGCGACAGCACCAACGTCTTCACGCCCGGCGAGGCGGGCTCTGAAGCTGACGTCGGGACCAGTCTTACAGACCTGATTGCCGGGCTGGATGGACGGGTTGTGGTTACGACTTTTGCATCGAACGTTGCACGTCTGGAAAGTATTATCCGGGCGGCGGAAGCGAACGGTCGACATATCGTCCTAGCGGGCAGGTCCATGTTCCGTGTGATCGCCGCGGCGCGCGATACTGGTCACCTGAAAAACCTGCCGCCTTTTGTCAAGGCCGAGGACGCAGGTTATCTCCCCAAAGACAAAGTGTTGTTTCTTTGCACGGGTTCTCAAGGCGAACCCCGGGCGGCGCTCGCACGAATTGCAGCTGATACTCATCGTGACATCGTCCTGGAGGAAGGGGACACGGTGATTTTCTCCTCACGGATTATCCCGGGAAATGATGTTGCCATCTTCGAGATGCAGAACGATCTCGCGCGGTCTGGTGTACGGGTGATCACTGAGAAAGATCATTTTGTCCATGTCTCCGGTCACCCATGTCGTGACGAGCTGACAGCCATGTATCAATGGATCAAACCCGAAGTGGCAATCCCGGTCCATGGCGAAGCCCGACACTTGCTGGAGCACGCCGCGCTGGCGAAGGAGCTGCAGGTGCCTGAGACACTGGTCATCCAGAATGGGGATATGGTCCGTCTCGCGCCCGGCACAGCAGAAGTAGTGGATGAGGTTCCGTCAGGCCGCGTCGTAATGGATGGCGATGTTCTCGTGCCATCCTGGGATGCTGGCATCCAAGAACGGCGGCGCTTGGGGTTTGCCGGTGCTGTGTTCGTTTCTGTCGCGCTCAACGAAAAGGGCGCAGTACAGGGAGACCCTGAAATCCGTTTGATCGGATTGCCGGAGCGAGACAATTGTGGAGTGCGTTTTGACGAACGCGCCTATGACGCCTTGGATAGCGCCTTGGATCAATTGCCGCAGCGGAAACGGAAAGATGAGGCCCAGGTAGGCGAGTATCTGCGCCGGGCCATCCGTGGTGCAATCCGAAAGGAATGGGGCAAAAAAGCAGCGGTTGAAGTAATCGTTACAAGGGTCTAGTTGTCTACATCACCGCATTTCCAGACGGTGAACCGGGACCACTTCACCTGGAAATGCTCAGGTGCTTGCCGCGACACCCGCATCAGCCTAAATAGAAGTTTGAGATTTACGAGGAGTTACAAATGCTGGGTCAGCTAAACCACGTTGCCATCGCTGTACCAAACATCGCCGAGGCGGCTGAGATGTATAAGGTGAAGTTTGGTGCCAAAGTTTCCGAGCAGGTTCCGCAGCCCGACCATGGGGTGACGACAGTTTTTGTTGATCTAGGCAACACCAAGCTCGAACTTCTGGAGCCTCTGGGAGAGGATTCACCGATCGCGGGGTTCCTCGCGAAAAACCCCAAAGGTGGTATCCATCATATCTGCGTCGAGGTTGACGATATTGATGCAGCCTGCGAGCAGGTCACAGACCACGGTGTGACAATCACAGGCACTGGCAAGCCACGGATTGGCGCGCATGGGAAGCCAGTTGTCTTCCTTCACCCCAAAGACCTGTTTGGCACGTTGGTTGAACTGGAACAGGCATAGCCGCCCATGACCCTTGTTAGCGGATTTGCGACCTACGCCATCATCTGGTGGTTGACGCTCTTTGTTGTGCTACCGTTTGGCATCGTGACGCAGGAAGAGGTTGGAGAGATCGAGGAGGGGTCAGCGCCAAGCGCTCCGGTCCGCCCTCAGATCATCCGTAAGGTCCTCATTACCACTGCGGTGTCCGCCTTGATCTTCGGTGCCGTCTATTGGCTCCTGGAGCATAGCGGTGTTGGTCTGGATGACCTGCCGTTTGCACCCACTTTCGACGAAGAATATTAATCACGTCGCTGATAGCCGAGGTCGCGGTCTGGAAGTTTGCAGATCCGCTTCATCCGCGTTTCGCCCTCTATAGCGGGATAGGTCCAAACCAGCATGTCTCCGTCGATGCGGCGCGTGACGATCGTGAAGGGCAAGCCAAAGGGGCTGAACTCCATAACGCCCTCATCGTTGAACTTAATGGACACCAATGTATTCATGCACCTGGGTGGCTCAATGTCGCGTGACCCGTTGGCGAGCGTCCCGTCTGTGTGAAAATCGTGGATGATGCCTGACGAGGTGACGACGGTTCGATTGCCGCACTGCTCAATACGTTCAACATGACCGACGGCGCCCGTCTCCGCAAGCCACAGGCCGCGCATATCCACAACACCCTCACTAAGCGGTTCTGTGCATTCGGCAAGCACAGGCTTTGGGAAGCTCTCCCAACCGCACCCGGGCGTATAGGCTTTGGGGATCTGCGAGGCCATGAGGCCCGACCCATCAAGTTCCGGCAGATCGCAATAATCAATAAGTGAGGCATCGCCCTCGAAAATGCTGACGTCGGATGTGTCAGCCGGGCGGGGCGCCAAAAAGAGGAAGCTGGCGAGACCACCAACGACCACCACAAGAACCACAACAATAAACCCGAATACCTTTTTCACGGCAGACGCCCCCTCTAAGTGAGGTTCTATCGTACTATTGACATGAATAGTGTCAATAAATGAAAGCTATGTCAGAAATGCAGACAAAAAAAAGCAAGGCGCGTTTCCACGGCCTTGCTGCAGTCATCCCATCTGGCGCTTCGATCAGGTTTATCCCGGAAGCCGAGCGTGATGTGGTCCGCTCTTGGTCAGATGTGTCCTCCCTAGACTTGGGTTTAATACCCAGCCCCTTTTTATGGTGAGGGAATATATCGGCGGATTTCGACTGAGTCACGCAATTTTGGAACCTTTTTGTGCCGATCTCGGAACGAATCTAATTCAGCCAACCTTAAGGGACACAAATGCGCGGCCCTCTATCCATCCTGATCATGTTCGATCACCGCGGGACCCGAATGGAGCACGACAGGTGTTTCAGGTTTGCTACGTTCGATCCATGTAAACATCGCACGGGAGAAGCGGCATGGAAAAAGTCTGTTTGGTGTTGGGAGCGGGCGCGGGCATTGGCGGGAGCGTTGGGCGCCGGTTCGCCGCCGACGGCTACTATTCGGTTCTCTGTCGACGGAGTGATAAAGACGGACTGGACCGGATGGTCACTCAGATTGAGGCTGAGGGGCGAAGGGCGAAGGGACATATTCTCGATGCAACCGAACCGGATGTGATCGAGAACCTGATCGTCCAGACAGAACAGGAGGTAGGTCCCATTGACACTGTCGTCTTCAATCTCGGCGCCCAGATCGGCAACCGGTCCATTACGGATACCAGCTACAAAGCGTTTGAAAGATGCTGGCGTATCGCAACCTTCTCTCTATTTCGCCTTGCCCACACAGTGGCACCGATTATGGCCGAACGGGGCAGCGGCAATATTCTCGTGACCTCAGCAACTGCGGCGGTTCGTGGAAATGCGGGCCAACATGCGCACGCTGCTGCAGTGGGGGGACGGCGCATGCTGTGCCAGTCGCTCAACGCCGAACTGGCGTCGCAGGGCATTCATGTGGCGCATATACTAGTGGATGGCGCCGTCGACGCACCTGATACGCTGGGCAAGCTATTGGGTGAAGAAGCGTTCCAGAAACTGCGAGAGGACCGCGGCCTGGAACATGACGGCTTGTTGCTGCCTGAGAAGATCGCTGAAACCTACATTCATCTCGCGCAGCAACACCGCAGTGCCTGGACTCATGAACTGGATTTGCGGGCATTCTCAGATCAGCCTTGGTGGAACACCTGACAGGTAACTTGCTCGGGAGGGACCTTCTGAGGTGAATTCAAGGGGTTGATCGTCAGGACACCATGTTTTTATGTCGCAGGTTATTGTTGAATGTCGCCTGTTGTTCAGAGCACGGAAGAGGTGCTAAGACTGATTTTCAGCGTGTTATCCACAATTCATCTGAACCTAGTAAGCCCCCGAACTGGCTGAAAAAGCCACGGTTTTCATAGGGTTTGAGTGTTTTGTGATGTTATCTCGCCAAATTTATTGAAAGACGGTTAACCCGAAATGAGGACTCCTTAAAGGGGTGGGCGTTAGGATGAACCCATGAACGATCAGGCACAAATGGCAGCAATTCTCCTTGCGGGGTTTTTCGCGTCTGGGGATCCCGTGCCACAGGAGGCAGGCCTTGCAGGGGCAGATATCCTTGCATCGCGTGCAAAGCCGGAAATCGTGGAGATCAGCACGGGGAGCTGCGCAATTGTGACAGCGCACCAGCCACGCGAAGATGTTGCCTACAAATCCGGCGTTACCATCAACGGGGCAAAGACAGTTCCAGCAAATGTCGAGCCCACGGAAATCTACGCACTTCGCCCGATTTATGAGTTCGATGTGCGCATCAACCCGCTCCCAAACAGCTCCATTTCGGACACGAGCCGCTTTGATGTTGCAACTGTGACCTACGAGCCAGAAAACGGTCGCATCATGCTGGATGGCCAGGAACTGGTGTGGATGCACGAAAATGCACTCCGTGCCGCCTGTGAGAGCCACACGAGCGTCACGCCCTAGCCGGGGTCTCTCGGTCACAATTCCTCGATTTTCCTCACCTTTCCCCGAGTTCTCTTGACTCTTGATCAGCCGTTTTGGAGGCTGGTCCCTGCAATCGCGTATGGGTCGGGGTATGGAAAAGGGGCAATAGAGATGATCTCCAAGGTAATTGAGTTTTTTGGCCCACCCGTTAGGAAAGTGGTATTTGCGACGGGCATTGCGGTCAGCATGGTTTGCGCCAATCTGGCAACGGCCATTGCGGCTCCTGCTCAGCCTTGGCGGATCACCCAGGAAACCTGGACCGAAACGGATGAGCGCGGATATTCGGAGTTTGTTGCCGCTATCGGTGCAGCGGACTGTTGGAATGTCGATGATTGTCTGGAGAGCCCGGCGAACCCCTATCGGCATCGCCATGGGCAAATGCGCTTTCGGGCTGATTGTGCTGATTTCCCTTATCTGTTTCGGGCCTATTACGCCTGGATGAACGGGCTGCCTTTTGCATACCAAAATGGCGTTCTGCCTCAGTCTGGATGGGCGCGTGACATACGCTATACGCGCAGTGGCAACCGGGTGGTGTCTCGCAAGTCCGTGCCTGCCACTCAAAACGGGATAAACGCCAACTCAATTTTCGTGGACCTGAGAAATGCCATCTCAACGGGCAGTTACCGTCACCATGCAGCCGCAAATGACCAGACCTATTTCACGGACATGTATTCGCCGACCATCGACCGAGACTCAATCCGTCCAGGTACCATTGTCTATGATGTGAATGGCCATGTTGTGCTGGTCTGGCGAGTGGAGGATGATGGTCGCGTGCTCACGCTGGGGGCGCACCCGGACAATTCGGTGTCCCGCTCTTTTTACGGACGGAACTTCCTGCGAACCCACCCCCGGCAGGGAACCGGGTTTAAGGAATGGCGTCCCATTCGTCTGGTGGGCGCTACCCGTCTTGCTGATGGAACGCTCGTCGGTGGACACATTGAGGCCACGCCGAACCAGGCCATTCAGAACTATTCTCTGATGCAATATGTCGGCACTGACACCACAGACACATCAAAGCGGGCGTTGGATCAATGGCGGCAGGCTTCTTTTACCAGAAATGGTGAGACGCTTGATTATTACCATTATGTCCGTGCTGTCATGGCGCGGGGCAATCTGGTGATGGAGCCGGTACAGGAAATCCGCTCTTCCATGCGCTCGCTCTGCAACGATGTTCGGGCAAGGAAACAGGCGGTCGATGCGGCCATCCTGAATGGTATTGATAAGGTGAATGCCCCGGGGAAACTGCCGCAGAATATCTACGGCACATTCGGCTATTGGGAATTCTACTCAACACCGTCTCGTGATGCTCGTTTGAAAACCGCACTTAAGGAACAGAGAGATCATATCGAGGCCCTGATCGAGATGAACCGTCAGGGAGCCTCGACGGTGAACTATGAGGGGAACAACCTGATCGGCGATCTGATCAATGCCTATGACGAAGAAAGTGCTAATTGCGTAACCACCTACACTAGATCGAATGGAGTGCCCGTTAGGTTGACCCTCGATGAGGTCGTCGGGCGTGTCTACGATCTCTCCTTTGACCCTTACCAGTGCATCGAGCGCCGGTGGGGCGCAACAGATCCATCAGAGCTGGCCTCTTGTGCCGACGGTCCGGCGAAGGACAGATGGTATCGGGCGCAGCGTTTCTTGCGAAACCAGATTGACCGGACCTATGACGTCGATATGGGCTACACCCCAGCGCAGCTGGAAGCAGGACCTCATGAGCTGTTTTCCGGGCGTGGGGTTGCGGAAGGGCCAGACGTTGATGTGCGGGGCTTTCTCACCTCTCTCAAGGACAGGCGCCAAGCATCGATCGGCGATCCAGCGGTCCGCTAGGGCTGTGGTCATGGGCGTTGCCAACAGGCGGCTAAGTCCCTAATACTGACGCATAATTTCGAAGCGGCGGCGTTCTTGGCGGAGCGGTGGTGCTCGTGTTCCCGCTGTTATCAGAGACGTCAGTTCCCATGCGCCTATCCCAGTTCCTACTCCCTACTTTGAAAGAAGACCCTGCTGAAGCACAGATCGTGTCTCATCGGCTCATGCTGCGTGCGGGTCTGATCCGACAGACAGCGGCGGGGATCTATGCCTGGTTGCCGTTGGGCATTCGCGTCCTGAAAAACATCGAAAAGATTGTGCGCGAAGAAATGGACCGGGCAGGGGCTGTCGAGCTCTTGATGCCAACGCTGCAATCAGCAGAACTCTGGCAGCGCTCCGGTCGGTATGATGGGTACGGCAAAGAAATGCTGCGGATCACTGACCGGCATGATCGGGAAATGCTTTACGGACCCACGAATGAAGAGATGGTGACGGAGCTCTTCGCAAATGGGGTGCGGAGCTACAAAGACCTGCCCATGAACCTCTATCACGTTCAGTGGAAATTCCGTGACGAGATCCGGCCCCGCTTTGGCGTCATGCGCGGACGCGAATTTCTGATGAAAGACGCCTACTCCTTCGACCTGGATGAGAAAAAGGGACGCGAAGCCTATTACCGCATGTTTGTGGCCTACCTGCGTACCTTCGGCCGGATGGGACTGAAAGCGGTGCCCATGGCTGCTGACACTGGGCCCATCGGGGGCGACCTCAGTCATGAATTCATTATCCTGGCGGAGACAGGCGAGTCTGAAGTGTTCTGTCACAAAGATCTGATCGAGATGGAGATCCCCGGCGAGGATGTGGATTACAGCGCCGATCTGTCCTGCATCGTTGACGAACGTCGCGCGCTTTATGCAGCGACAGATGAAATCCACGATCAGGCGAAATTCGAAGCAGAAGTGCCCGAAGCAGACCGTTTGTCAGCCCGCGGCATCGAAGTAGGACATATCTTCTTCTTCGGGACGAAATATTCAGAGCCTCTGAATGCCGTCGTTACGGGGTCTGATGGCAAAGACGTGCCTGTCCAAATGGGATCCTACGGCATTGGCGTCTCTCGCCTGATGGGCGGCATTATTGAGGCAAGCCATGATGAGAGTGGCATAATTTGGCCAGAATCTGTGGCTCCTTATAAGGCCGGTCTTATCAACCTCAAATCTGGGGATGCCGAGACCGATCAAGTGTGCGAGGAGCTTTACGCGAAATTGACCGCCGCGGGTGTAGATGTCCTCTATGACGACACCGATGCGCGCGGCGGGACAAAGTTCTCGAACATGGATTTGATCGGTCTGCCTTGGCAGATTGTTGTTGGCCCTCGTGGGCTGAAATCCGGTGTGGTTGAAATGAAGAACAGAGCGACCGGTGACCGCGAAGAAATGACGCCGGAAGCTGCACTGAAGGCATTGACCGGAGCGTAAGACCGCACTGGATTTGACCGTAACGGCGTTGGAGTGACAGGACGTATGACAGATACGGCGATCGGCTCAACCGATATCAAGGCCACACAAAAATCTGTGACAGGACCGTTCTCCCGGTTTGAATGGATGGTCTCGCTGCGATATCTGCGCGCGCGCCGCCGCGAAGGCTTCATCTCTATTATCGCCGGCTTCTCATTCGCTGGGATCATGCTGGGGGTAGCAACCCTCATCATCGTCATGGCGGTCATGAACGGGTTCCGGACTGAGCTCCTCGACAAGATACTCGGCCTTAACGGTCACATCATGGTGCGGGCACTTGGCACGAATGTGAGCGATTTTGATGCGGTCGCCGAAGCAATGCGAAAGGTTGATGGCGTTGTGCGGGTAGCGCCCCTGGTTGAAGGCCAGGTGATGGCGTCCAGCAGCAGTAATGCTGCCGGGGCTTTTGTACGCGGCATGCGCGCGTCAGACATTGCCGGTCTCGGGTCCGTGTCTCAAAACCTGATCGCAGGCACCTTGGCTGATTTTGATACGAGCGGTGGTGTCGCGCTCGGCAGCCGGTTGGCTGCGGCCCTCAGAGTGAACATTGGCGACCAGGTGACATTGCTGTCTCCCAGGGGAGCGGTAACGCCTTTTGGGACAGCTCCTCGGGTGCGCGCCTACAGCGTTCAGGCAGTGTTCGAGATTGGCATGTCGGAATATGACAGCTCGGTCATGTTTATGGGGCTCAAAGAAGCCCAGCAATATTTCCGCACAGGCAATGGTGTCACGGCACTCGAGGTCATGGTGGAAGAGCCGGATCAGGTAAACGAGTTCGTCGTACCTGTGGCGCAAGCAGCCGGACCTCTGCTGCGGGTCTGGACCTGGCAGCAAACCAACCAGAGTTTCTTTAGCGCACTCCAGGTGGAGCGGAATGTCATGTTCCTCATCCTCACCTTGATCCTGCTTGTGGCAGCGCTGAACATCGTCTCGGGTCTCATCATGTTGGTGAAGGATAAGGGGCGTGACATCGCCGTGCTGCGCACCATGGGGGCATCCCGTGGGGCTGTGATGCGGATATTCTTTATTGCGGGCGCGAGCATTGGCGTGTTGGGAACGCTTGCAGGTTTTGCGCTCGGCACCGCTTTCTGCGCCAATATTGAAACCCTGCGCCAGGGTCTGTCGGCCCTTGTGGGCACTGAGCTCTTCTCACCTGAGGTTTATTTCCTCTCGCGCATGCCTGCTGAAATGGACCCATCTGAGGTCGCCTCTGTTGTCATCATGGCACTGGTTCTCTCTTTCGGGGCCACGCTTTATCCCGCCTGGCGCGCGGCATCTCTCGATCCAGTGGAGGCACTTCGCTATGAGTAGTGAACCTGCCCTCATTTTGGATGAGGTGACGCGGACCTATCAGCAGGGAGAGACAGAGCTTCATATTTTCGATGAACTCTCGCTCACCGTGATGCCTGGTGAGATCGTGGCGCTTGTCGGTCCCTCGGGTGCCGGGAAATCCTCTCTGCTCCATATCGCGGGTTTTCTTGAAGGGCCGAATAGCGGCCACGTCGTAATCAACGGCGTTGATGGCAGTGCGTTGGACGACGCGGGCCGGACCGCAATCCGCCGGGAAGAAATTGGCTTTGTCTATCAGGCCCACAATCTGCTCGCTGAGTTTACAGCGCTTGAGAATGTGGTCTTGCCGCAAATGATCGCGGGAATGGCAAAAAAAAATGCTAAGGAGGAAGCTGCAAGGCTGCTTTCAAGCTTCGGGCTGGGGGATCGTCTGAACCACCGTCCAGCAGAGCTCTCAGGGGGCGAACAACAGCGAGTGGCCATAGCCCGCGCGTTGGCGAACACACCAAGACTTCTGCTTGCTGATGAGCCCACCGGCAATCTGGACCCAAAAACCTCTAAGGCCGTCTTTGGCGAGCTTGTCGAAGTGACGCGGGGCGAGGGAGCTGCCGCTCTGATCGCAACCCACAATCTTGACCTCGCTGCAAAAATGGACCGTATTGTCCTCCTGCATGATGGGAAGCTGCTTGAGGGTGCCGCTCTGGCCGAGCAGTACGCCTCCCTCTAAAAATCTCCGATCTTAGTGGCCGCTCAGGCAACTGTGACCGGATCGTCTCCGGCCGCGGAGAGCTTTCTGGCGACCCCGTCCAGCATGCGTTTTACGATCATTTTGTGGAACGGCAGAATGGCAGCCAGATAGAGATACCCAAACACATTGTGGCGCTGGCAAC
>Ga0189286_100150_pt1 | contig 37400 bp, 25 predicted proteins | sample UW69minimetaG_FD_130330 | JGI IMG/M metagenome (GOLD analysis project Ga0189286, IMG submission 130330) | Marine microbial communities from the Costa Rica Dome - UW69 mini metaG | ecosystem: Environmental > Aquatic > Marine > Oceanic > Photic zone | place: Costa Rica: the Eastern Pacific...
ATCAAGGAATCGAAAATCAAATACCTGTTAACAGGTATTTGATGAAAAATAAACAAGTAGCTTGATATATGATTATTCACTTAACTTAGCGTAAAATCTGTCCTCTAAATGGGGGAATGATCAATGATGAATCAGTAATAAAACAACAGGCTTTGGGAGAAAAAAAATTAATCCTAAATCCTAAATGGAGAATAAAATATTAATTCGCTAGCGCTAACAAGGGAATTTATTTAAAGGAATAATTTAATCTGTTGAATCAGGCAATGAACATGATAGAATTGCCAGAATAATAAAAGTTGCTCAAAATAAAATTTGCAAAAAATGGAAATAAAAAATAAAAAACTAAGAATATCATTTTATTTAATACTCTTCTGCATAGTTGCAATTGGAATTAGCTTTATTTTTTCCTTTATCAAACAAAAAGATTTTACGAGATTCGATATAATAATGGCTTGTGTTCTTGCTATAATTTTATGCTTGTATTACCTATTAATTGGAAAATGGAAATAAGCTCGCTAGCGCTAGTTTATAACTAGTGCGCTAGTTGTAATGGTGAATCTGTTACGGTTACTAGCACAAATCATAACGGAGCAAAAGTTAATACAAGTAGTCCAACTTCAACAGAAGTTGATGCTGAAAAATAAAAATCACCAACAAAGCGTATACAGAAAGTATATCCTGCATATAATCCAAGTGGGAAAAAGTATAAAAGCTTTAGAAAAAAGAAAAAATAATGAAATTTAGCTTAGGAAAATATTTTTTAATACTTCTGATCTTTTCATTTAGCTGTGAAAAATCAAATGAAGTAGATAAGAATATAGATTATATTAATTTCTATTTTATTCAGAAAGGAACAACGTATCCAATAAGAATTGATTGCAGTTTTGTTGCTGATCAAGAGCGATCAATCGAAGAAATTCATTATAAAAAAATTACAAATAATGAATTTATAGATAAGTTTTTATCCTTAAAAAATGTTCTTACTGAATCCAAAGACAGTAAACCTGTAGACTCTAAAATTAAAGTTTTTATTAAATATAAAAATAATAAGAAAGATAGTATATGTTTTGGAGCCTATCATGGAATCGAAATAGATGGAGTCAAAATGAATGACTCAGAAGAACTTTTAGAAGTTTTGAAAAATGAAATCAATTATGATAATACATTTAGAAGTTTGGATGAAATTTTAAATTCTAAGTAAAATAATTTTCTAGATATTTTTTTCTAAAAAAACCAAGCTGCCCATAGAAAGTCAGCGACAGAGTGAGCGCTAGCGCTAGTTTATAACTAGTGCCGAGAATGAGTGAGTCAAGCGCTACCGCTTGTTTTCAAAACTAGTGGCGTTAAGAGTAAGTAAAGTATAATTTTAGCTAAAAAAGCCTAGATGCGGCAGGGTTGTAAAATGGAAAGTATACAAATGTAAAAAAATATAGAAAAGGAAGATCTTATAACGTAGATATGCCAAATTATTTCCTCTCGCTAGCGTTAGTTTATAACTAGTGCCGAGAATGAGTGAGTCAACATAGTAGTAAACAAAACAGAAAGCTATGCTAATTTTTTAGTGTAGCTTTTTGTATTTTAAAAAATATATAAGCGTCACATATTCCTGTTCCATATACACTATTTTAGTTATGTTGAATAATCCCCAAGAAAACCATAGCATTCAACATAAACTTAGATGTAGAAATACTGTATATGAAGCTTTCAAAAAATTCATTTTCAAAACATAAAGTTAAGGCATTTAACTTACAAGAAATCCTAATAGTTTTAGCTATTATTGGAATCTTACTCCTTATTGCGCTACCAAATCTAATGCCATATATCAACAAGGCAAAAGCAGTTGAAGCACAAACGCAACTCAAAGCAATTCACTCGATGCAAACACAGTATCGTTATTTGTATTCCCGCTATTCCAATGATTTTAATGAGATAGATTTTGAAGTTCCACTCACCACAAATAAAGGTGGAACAGCTCGCTATTCTTATGAAATTACAGCTGCCGATAATGGTACATTCAAAGCACGAGCAGAAGCTATAGAAGACTTTGATGGAGATGGAATTATGAATGTTTGGGAAATTGATGAAAAAGGCAATCCTAAAGAAATTGTAAAAGATTGATCGCCCTTATAAAAATCATATTAATCCTTTCTCTGATGCTCATAGCTTATCAAGATATCAAAGATAGAAGTGTCTACTGGTTTCTATTTCCTATAGTAGCCTCTACTGCTGGATATTTATATTTTACGGAAACATTTTTCGAACTATTTTGGAGAATGACAGTAGTGAATTTAGGAATTATAGTATTGATTTTAGTAGTGCTTCAAACCTACACAAAATTCAAACTAAAAACGAGTTTACAAGAAGTTTTCGGATTGGGTGATGCATTGCTATTTATGAGTTTATGCGTAGCATTTCCAATAGCTCCATTTATCATTTTTTTTGTGTTTTCACTACTTTTTTCACTAGTGCTTCACTTTGTGCTTCAACATAAAATGAAACAACTGTCAGTGCCACTTGCAGGGTATATGAGTCTATTTTTTATCGCAATCTATCTACTAGATTGGACAGGATTACTTTTAAATATATACAACACTTACTAATGGAAGTACAAGATTATAATATTCAGGTTTCATTACAACAGCTCATCAGCAGTTCACAAGCCTATCATTATCGCGTGATTCCGATTATGCATGAAAATGACATATTGACTTTTAAGTCAGAATCTACTAGTGAAGCGTTGCGTAAAGAACTTGCAATTGTATTTGACAAAGAGGTTCAACTCGAATTAGAAGCTGCTGAGAATATAGATAAATATTTAGCTACGAACTTTCGTAAAACATCCAGTAGCAAAGCAGAAGCATTACATTATACGGACGATTTTTTACAGAAAATCATCATCGCTGCAAAAGATATTGGAAGTAGTGATATTCACTTTGAACCCTATGAACATTCGTGTAGAATTCGGTTTCGATTGGACGGAAAACTCAAAGAACAATATATAATTCCACTAGCAGAATATCCTGTGATTATCAACAAAATTAAGATCAAAGCACAGTTAGATATCTCTGAAAAACGTTTGCCGCAAGATGGACGTATTACGATCAACAATGTACAAGGTGAATTTGACATACGTGTTTCTTCCCTTCCGACCTTACATGGTGAAAAAATGGTGCTTAGAATCCTAAGCAAAGATGCCAATCATATCAATTTAGAAGAATTAGGCTTTTCAGAAGATGAATTATACACATATAAAGAAATCATCAAAAAGCCGAATGGAATCATTTTGATTTCTGGTCCGACAGGTTCAGGAAAAACAACAACATTATACGCAACCTTGAAGCTTCTAAATGATGCTGAAACGAATATTTTAACGATTGAAGATCCAATTGAGTATACGCTGGAAGGAATCAATCAAGTACAATTAAAAGAAAATATTGGACTCGATTTTTCAAGTACGCTGCGTACATTTTTACGTCAAGACCCAGATGTCATTATGGTGGGAGAAATTCGTGATGCGAAAACAGCGAATATGGCAATTCGTGCCGCATTAACTGGACATTTAGTATTATCAACCATTCACACAAATTCTGCTTGGGCAACCATTTCGCGATTGATTGATATGGATATTCCTCCATTTTTGATTGCAAGTACTTTAAATATGAGTGTAGCACAACGTTTGGTTCGAAAACTATGCAACCATTGTAAAAAAGAACAACCTATAGAAACTGCTACGCTACCCAAAGATGTGATACTACCAAAAAGTGTACAAACGCATCATGTGGCGGTGGGTTGTAATGCTTGTTATCAAACTGGGTATTTAGGAAGAAAAGCAATTTATGAGATTATTCCGATTGGAACAGAACTCATTAATCAGATCAAAGAAAATGAAACTGAAATCTCAGCGTATCTGAAAGCAAAAAATATACATACATTAAAAGACAATGCTATTAAGTTGATTGAAAATGGAACAACATCCATCGATGAGGTGTACGCATTGTTATCAAATTAGAAAAAGATGAAGAAATTAATTGTAATCATATTACTGTGCTTTGTGCAACTCGCGGTTTTTGCACAAGAACAACCGCGCATTGAAGCGATTAAGAATCAATTAGAAACTCTTGCAGTTGATAATGTTGGACTTACCGAAAATGTAAAGACTGATATCAGCATTAATGGCGCAACATTAAGTAGTTTTTTATTGGCAATTGCAGATATTCACAAATTAAACTTTAATATTTCTTCTGAATTAAATCGAATTTCTGTAGCTACTAATTTTCCAAATGTAACTGTTGGAGATTTGTTGGTCTTTTTATGCAAAGAACATGATTTAACGATTGAGTTTACGGGAAATATTCTTTCGATAAAAAAGTATATAAAGCCAATTGAAAAAGTGCAGCCAAAAGCAATTCCAATGTCGTACGATATGAAAAATGATCGTGTGAGCTTGGATATCAAGTCAGATACCTTGTACACAGCTTTTAAAAAAATCATGGATAAAACGGGAAAGAATTTAAGCTTCTCTCCAGATATTGAAAATAAACAAATCACGTTTTATGTTAAAAATACTTCGTTTGATACTGCCATGGAACAATTAGCATTTGCAAACGGGCTGTACATGGAAAAAGCGAGCAATGGCTTTTACATATTTGAAAGTGATGTACAGGCAGTTTCAGAGAACCAAAATAATACGAGTTCAGCGCAACCGAAAGTGAGAAGAAGAAAATCAAATTTTAACTTTAAGATTTTAGATAAGCAACGAAAAATAGTAGAAGTCGATTTTACCAATGTTTCTATTGATGCAGTGATTCATGATATTGGAACTGCATTAGACATCGATATTTTTACTTCTACACCACTTACTAGTGCAGGAACTGCAAGTTTTACTTCCAAACGAATTCATTTCGATGATTTATTAACCAAAATGTTTGAAAGTAACCAAGGTCAATCCACTATGGTAACTACTAATTCTAATAGAGGAAATAGAAATCAACGCGGAAATCAGAACAATCAAAATAATCAAACAGGAAATACAGAACAAGCATTTTTCACCTTCAAGAAAGACCGAAACATGTATATTTTTGGAACGGCAAATCAACTCAGTTTACGCGAAATCTCGATTATTCCATTAATGCATCGTTCTATTGAATTGCTAACTGATTCTAAAGGTAGTTACTCTACTAGAGCTAGAGGCAGTAGTGTTGGACAGAATACTGCAAGTTTTGGAAGTGGAAATCAATTTGATTCTTTCTCTGGAGGAGGAAATACAGGAAATAGAACTACATTAAGTAGAAGCGGGCAATCAAATCAAGGAAATGGCTTGGCAAACAACAATCAAAGTCAAGCTGAAGCACTGATTAATATTTTGCCTTCAGATCTAATTGCGGATTTACAAATTCAAGCAGATTTTGAAATGAATAGTTTTTATGTAAGTGGACCTAGTTCTAGTGTGAAGCGTTTTCGAAATTTTATTGAAAAAATAGATCAACCAGTTCCTGTAATTTTAATAGAAGTGATGCTCATAGATGTGAGTAAATTATCAGTGGTAGAAACTGGAATCAGTTGGGGAATTGGAGATGGACCAACGCAAACCAGCGGAAGCATTTTTCCAACTACAAACCTTACACTTGGTGCAAATACAGTCAATCGTGTGATTGGTGGTTTTGATGGTTTTGGTTCGTTCAATTTAGGAAAAGTAGTGCCTGAATTCTTTGCAAATATTTCAGCGATGGAACAAGATGGTGATATCAAGATTCGTTCTACGCCAAAAATATCGACACTTAATGGACATCGTGCTACACTTTCTAATGGAACTACGTCGTATTATGCGGTAACACAGCGTAATATATATGGAACAGACAATCCACAAACTTCAGAGATTACAAATTATTATCCGATTGATGCAGAACTTGGAATTTCTATCAAACCAATAGTGTCTGGTGACGGGCAAGTAACCTTAGATATCTTTGTCATTCAATCTACTTTTGGAAATCGTATTGAAGAAAATGCACCACCAGATATAAGTTCTAGAGAATTTAGGTCTATCATTAGAATGCGCGATCAAGATATTGCTGTTTTGGGTGGAATTGAAGAAATGCAAAACAGAAACGAAGGAAATGGGGTTCCTTTCCTAGCCAGAGTTCCCGTAATTAAGTGGCTTTTCAGCAAAAGAAGAAGACAAAAATCAAAATCTAGACTTACGGTACTTATCAAACCTACGGTCATTCATTAATGTTAGTACAACTCAAAACATATCTTTTATACGGAAATACCTATTGCGGTATTGAGCACAATAGCAGACACACTATTGAAGCTATCCTATTGAAAAAAAAGAAAAGTGAAGTTGTAATAAACGATTCTTTTGAAGCAAAAACTATTGAAGAAATTGCAGAGGGCTTGCCAAAGAAGCAACATGCATTTTTGATTGTAAATAACGATGTTGTTTTAAGTAAACATATTAAAAGTACAGAAAAACAAAGTAATCGATTGTTATACGAAGCATTTCCCAATCTAAAAATCAATGACTTTTACTATGAAATTGATTCACATGGAAGTTTTTATAATATTGCTATCTGTAGAAAATCTACTGTAGATAAACTTATCAAAGATTACAATAAACATGGAATTACCATCATTGGCTTTTCGCTTGGAAATACTATAACTTCTACAATCAATGATTTTATAGAAGCACCAACGTTTTACACATCTAATGCATTAGTAACCAAAGAAAATATCGACATCAAAGGAATTTCGATGGAAGACGCTATTCCAAAAGAATCGTATAGTATCAATGGATTGGAAGTAAAAAATACGCAATTATTGCCCTTTTCTGGAGCATTGTCTTGTATTTTAAAATCAAGAAGTACTGTTTCTAATTTTGAAGAAACGGAAGTAAAACTCCAGGGAGACTTTCGTCAGAAGCGCTTCTTTAGTCAATTTATACTTTTTGGATTAGGTTTTATTCTATTGCTATTACTGTTGAATTTTTTTATGTTCAATTCTTACTACGAATCTGTGGAGCATATGAAACAAACTGCCGCTGTAAATAGTTCGCAAAAAGAAAAGTTACTAAAACTAAAAGCAGTAGTAGATGAGAAACAAAAAATGGTAGATGATATCTTAAAAAATTCATCATCCAAAAGTTCGTATTATATTGATGCTATTGCAAATTCACTTCCAAATACATTGCAATTGGCAGCACTAAAATACCAACCAATTACTAAAAGAATCAAAAAAAATGTAGCAATTCAATCGGATAATAACACCATTTTAATTTCAGGGATATCTACTGATAGTGATTTATTTTCTGAGTGGATTCAAGCTTTAGAAGATTTGGATTGGATTGTAAACGTTACGGTAGTGAATTATGGTTCTCAATCGAAAAATAGCACAGATTTCTCACTAAAAATTCAAATCTATAATGACTAATACCTTAAAAAACAGACTGTTGGTTGGTGGATTTGTGATCCTGCTTTTTCTGTGTTATAAATTTGCAATTTCAAATACCTTTTCACTAAAAGCAGAGCATTCCAAACTTCTCAAAGAGCAAAAAATCTTTGAAAATACACCAAAACAAATTGCGCTACTAAAGAAAAAAGAACAGTATTATGATTCTCTGCTGACCAAATACAAGATTGGAGGAACATCGTTACAGAATAATCTTCTAAATACAGTTACTACATTTTCAAAAAATCATGATTTGAAAGTGGTAGATTTTTTAGAACCGCATGTTTACAGAGAAAAGTCGCTTACTGTAAACACGTACTGGTTTTCGGTTGAAGGACATTTTAATAACATTTTACAACTCATCTACACACTAGAACAACGCACCAAATATGGTGAAGTGATTAGTGTATCTTATGAAAAAAAGAAAAACTACCGCACAGGAAGATCGTACTTACAAGCGAGAATAATGTTGCAAAGTTTTGGGTAAATTGAAATTCTAATGATTACATAATTTTGGAAAAATTACTGGACTTATTTTTCAATGGATTAAGTCTAGCTGGAATTATAATAGCAATATTTCTACTATTTCGAAAGCTAGAACTTAAATATATAAATACCTTTTTTATAAAGGCATGGTTGGCAGTGATTACTACCCAAATGACTTTTTATCTGTTAAATATTAATACCATTATTCCTGAAAATCTTGCTATAAATTACTATGCTTTTCCACTTTCTTTATTACTGATGCCTTTTTTCTATTTAACAATTGTCGATTTAACAAAAATTAGAAAAATTACCACTCTAGAAATAATTTTACACATATCACCTTATCTTTTTTACATCATTTATTTAACAATCATTGATTATACGAATGATGGAACCATTATCACAAAAAATGGCTTTTTATTATTGCCAAGCGGACTTCCTAAATTTGTGTATCTATACAGAGGAATTCCTTTGGCTATTTCAGGTTTTCTATACAGTGTGTTTTGTCTTTTAGCGATGATGAAGTATAAGAGAAATTTGAAAAAAACTTTTTCAAATACAGATAAGCAGCAATTGAAATGGATCAATTACTTGGTTTGGGCCATTATTCTCTTATTTATATTGATCTATTTTGCGGTTATATTTCGCACAAACTTTAAAATCATTGAACCATCTCTAACTTTCAAACTAGTCAATATATTTTTATTCTTCTTCTTAACTGCTTTTGGATACAGATATCAAAAACAACTTATTTATTTCATTAAAAACAATGTAGAACTACCAAAATTACCTGTAAAAATTAAATACGCGAATTCTTCCTTAAACAGGGAAGAAATGGAAATGATAGCACTTAAACTATCTAGAATATTACAGGAACAAGCGTTGTACTTAGACGAATACTTAACACTTCAAAAAGTAGCCGATATTAGCAAAGAAACTACGCAACATATATCGCAAACACTAAGTACATACCTCGATACGAATTTTTATGATTATGTAAATGAGTTTCGATTAAATCTTGTCGAAACCAAACTAAAAGATGAGGCTTTTTCCAAATTTTCTATCATAGGAATTGCTATGGATTGTGGTTTTAAATCAAAATCTACGTTCTACAAACTCTTCAAAAAGAAAAACGGAATCACACCTGCAGAATTCCGAAAAACACACTAAATAGTTCCTTCCCGATTTAAATAGACCGTAGTAAAACATGCTCTTTGTACTATTGATATAGCCAAAAAGTTCGATGAAGAAATAGTAAAGAACAAAAGCATTCTTTTTAAATGCAAAATACAGATAATCAGTTATTTGAAGTTTAATAAAAGAATCTACAATTGTCGAAAAGTAGATGTTTTTTGTTGTTTCCTCGCTTTTTGGAAGATAGTTTTGATCAAAATAATTACGAGTTGAATTTTAAATCACAAAACAAAATTTCATGAAGGGCAGGAATCCAAATCAAATCTCAATTTATCAAAAAAATGAACGAATCAACATCGCATTTCACGATATAATTTGTGTGGAAGCTGCAGGTTGTTATTCCATATTTCATACAAGAAATAATAACATATATGTGAGTTGTCATCCGCTAAAATATTACGAACAGCTCTTCGTCAAAGCTTCCTTTTTTAGGATCAATAGATCGTTTCTAATCAATCAAAACTATATCACTTATTTTCATATTGACACCCGAGAACTCATCCTTTCTAACAAGCTCCAACTCACTGTGAGTTTTAGAAAACGCAAATCATTTGTAACTGCTGTATACGGTAATTGTCAAAAATTAAAATATAAAAGATACATTCAAAAATTAAATACATCGAACCTATCAGCCAATATATAACCACAAGTTTTTTACGAATTAAAAATGAACAATTTTATGAAAAAATTACTGTTTTTTGCCATTCTAACATGTACTTCATTTATCTATTCTCAAGATTTACAGGAAGAACTATTGCGAATGACAAACGTACCAAATTCTCCTGAAGCAGAAGCATTCACAAAGTACGGAGAAGTCCCTGTCGATATGTATACTGGAAATCCTAATATTGGCGTTCCAATATATGAATATAAGGGAAAAGAATTAGCATTACCAATCCGCTTAACTTATGATGCGTCTGGAGTAAAAGTAGAACAATTAGCGACACAAAGTGGGTTGGGATGGAATTTAAATGTCGGCGGAAGAATTAGTCGAATTGTAAATGGCTTCCCTGATGATTTTAATAGTGCATTTCCAGAGTATAAAACTCTGTGGGATGATGATATACAGCAAAAAATGCTTTCTTATATTCAAGAAAACACACATTTTGCTACAGAACAAGAGGTGGAAGATTATTTATACTTTCTTAAATATATCAATAATAATAAATACGATACACAACCTGATTATTTTAGCCTTAACGTAATAGGTGTCAATGATTATATTGTTTTTGATGTAGAAACGAGGCAACCCAAAACATTATATAATCCAAGAATCAAAGTAGAATTTACCCAAAATATAGCTTCAGACGCTATTACTAGTTGGGTTGTTACTAACGAAGATGGTACTAAATTTTATTTTGAAGAATTTGAGGAAACTATTTTCAATGGTGATGATTACTTTATAAATACTTCAGGAAGTGGCACACAACCTTACGGATTGACTAAAAATTACAACTCATCTTGGGTAGTAACTAGAATAGAATCTGCCAATAAAAAAGATATTTATGAGTTTGAATACACAGATTTAGGGTTTTGGCAACAACCACAATCAGCGTCTCCTGTACAATCAATAAGTAATAATATCAACGATGGCGATACAGCTTCTAATAATTATCATTTTTCCTATGGAGAAGTATCTAATACTCTGTCGACATATTTTATAAAACAAAAGTTTTTAACTCATATAAAGCATAATTCAAATTTAATTACTTCAATAAATTTAAAAGCAAGATGGGATTTAGACCTTGATTCTGCGATAGATAAAATAAACTTGTATACAGGAAACATAACCAACGAGCTCTACAAAACATTTACATTCAATCATTCCTATTTTGGAGATACAGCAGGTTATACAGGAAGCTATAGCGATCAGTTAAAAGTGCGATTAAAGCTTGACGGAATTGCTATTACTACGCCAACATCTACTCAAACAATGTATTATTCTTTTGAGTACGAAGCTCCAGAAGACGTACCGTCAAGAAACTCATTAGCACAAGATTATATGGGATATTTTAATAATGCAGATAATGATGTTCTTTACCCCGCAATCATTATTGGTAATGATAGCTATGCAGGTGCAAATCGATATCCTGATTTTTCTCATGCAAAAAAAGGCATTTTGACTAAAATTTACTACCCTACAGGAGGTTATACACAGTTAAATTATGAGCCGCATTTGGTAAATGATGCTGTAGAATTTACTTCATCATATGCATCCAATACCCATTTACAGGATGTATATTATTTACTACAATCACTTACAGGGGGTTTTGATTCATCGGTACCCTGTGATCCTGATTGTCAAGATACCTATGGAAGTAATGGAGCCCCAAAAACTATTGAAGCTTTTTTTGATATTAACGAAAGTGGTATCTATGAAATTGCTTCAACAACTGTAGGATCAGATGTAACACCAATTTTTCCAAGTAATATTGAAATCCTTAAAAAGAATGTAATACTAGGTGTTTATGAAGTAATATGGACGTATACAGATGGACAACAATCTACTCATCTTACTGCCGGTAGATATAAATATAGAATTCAGAACCCTAATAGTAGTAAAACAATTACATTGAAAGTATGGAGACAGGAGGAAGTTTCAAATGTAAGTACATATTTGGATACTGGTTTATTTCAAGCAGCTGGGCTTCGTATAAAATCTGTAGAAAATTATACTGACTATAATAAATTAGCATTAAAAACTTTATATCAATACACGACAGGAATTAATATTTCAACATCTTCTGCTAGGATTGTTTTTGATCCCATACTAGCTTACGGTACTTCAACACAAGTCTTCATTCAACCTGGAGCCTCCTCAGGTTTAGGTTCTACTTCTGGTATTCAAACTTTCAATTTTGTAAACAGAATCAGTAGTTCTTCTGGAGGAAGCAGACCACATATTGGATATTCAAAAGTATATCAGATACAACAATCATTTGATGGAAATAGTTCCCAAGGATATACTGAATACACATTTAATAATGATGGGAATGGACCAAATTCAGGATCAGGTATTTATAATGATGCTCATCCACCATTTGCAAACTACTTTATTACCAATTACGAAGTTGGAAAACAAAGTAACGTATCTGTTTATGATGCAAATCATATTAAAAAAGTTGAAACTTCATATCAATACAGTGATGAACTATTTTATTTGAATAAAGGAATTTTCATTAAACGAGATTTAGGAACTATCTTCAAATATCCAAAAATAGTCATTGATCCAAGCAATGGCATGTACACCTATGAATTTGTCAATGTGAAATTTGGTTGTTTAGAAGGAACTGTTCAAGGATTAGGTAGTTTTGGAGATTGTAATACAGGATTGTTAGCTCAACCGTGTACAGACGGAAATTGTATCAGTGATATCACGCTTTCAGGAAACGGAATGTATATCACAACTGCAGGCGGACGAATAGGGCATACTATCAAAGTAGAAACCAAAGAATTCTTTGATACAGGTACTGTAGAAAAGACCATTGATCATGTTTTCTACGGAAATGAAAATCACTATTTACCAAAAGAAACCAGTTCTTCATATAATTTGGATGTTGAAAAAACAAAGTATTTCTATCCTTCGGACTATAGTGCCACTGTTTATGCAGATATGGTGACAAAGAATCATTTGACAACACAAGTTTCATTAGAAACTTATAAAAATGGAGAAAAAATTTCCACACGAAAAAATAACTATAACACCATAGGAGCTGGTTTTCAGATTGCTAATATTGAAACTGCTAAAGAAATGAATGACCTAGAAGACAGAATGCAACTATTGTATTACTCCAATGGAAATATTAAAGAATCGTATCAGGAAAATAATATTCATACTGTATACATTTGGGGGTATAACGAAACCTATTTGATAGCTAAAATTGAAAATGCGAACCATGCAACGATGACTGCTACACAAACCACAGCCATCAACAATGCTATAAATGCTTCTAATGCTGATATAGACTCTATTTCAGAGGAATTTCTGAGAACCAAACTCAATGAGCTTCGGACTGCATTTCCAAATGCTATGGTAAGTACCTATACCTACAATCCATTAATTGGAGTCACCAGTATTACTGATGTCAAAGGATACACAAGCTACTTTGAGTATGATGATTCTTATCGACTCAAAACGGTGAAAGATGCCGACGGAAACATGCTTTCTAAAAACGAATATAACTACAGAAACAATGACTAAGACAATGAAAAAACTCATTTATATAATCCTATTGGTAGCGCCAATATTAGTCCTTGGTCAGACTACCACAGAAAATTATGTTAAAAAAACAACATACTTACAACCGACTCAAGATGGAACGGTCGCAAATAAAGATGATAAAGTAGAAACCATTACCTATTACGATGGTTTGGGACGACCAAAACAGCAAATCAATGCCAGAAGCGGTGGAAATGGATATGATATTATTATCCCATTTACTTATGATGATTTTGGAAGACAACATATAGAATACTTACCCTATGTTAATCCAGGCCAAGGAATCGGAACTTCAAATTTGAGCTATCAAGATAATGATGGAATTATAAACGGAGGTTTGTCAACCTATTACAATTCAAAATTCCCAGATGATTTGGGTGGAACTATCATCAATCCGTATAGTGAAAAACAATTCGATAATTCGCCACTTAATAGAGTTTTAAAACAAGGGGCTCCTGGAGAAGATTGGCGTATTGATCCAACTTCTGATGATGATCATACCATCAAAATGGACTATCAAGCGAATTCAACTAGCGATAATGTAAAGCTATATGAGGTTTCACATCCTGCAGGAGATACGGAAACGATTAGTTTAACAGATGTTGGATTTTATACTGCTGGAGAACTGTATAAAAATAATATTAAAGATGAAAACTGGACAGATGATGGTACGCCAAATCATACCACAGAAGAATTTAAAAATCACTTAGGGCAAGTCGTTCTAAAAAGAACGTACAACGAAAGTATTCCGCATGATACCTATTATATCTATGATGATTTTGGAAATTTAACCTATGTGTTGCCACCAAAGGTGAATACAGCAGATGGTGTTTCAGCCAGTGAACTTTCAGAATTATGTTATCAATACAAGTATGACCATAGAAACAGACTCATAGAAAAGAAAATTCCAGGAAAAGGATGGGAATATATTCTATATGACAAACTAGACCGCCCTGTGCTTACGCAAGATGCCAAACAAAGAATGAAAAATGAATGGCTATTCACTAAATATGATGTTTTTGGTAGGGTTGCCTACACAGGAATCTTCGAAAATTTTGACGGTATTGATGATCTAAAAGAAAATATCAACGAATCCGATCTTTTTGAGACACGAACCATAACTGAAAATACTATTTCAGGAACTACGATCTTTTATACTGGAAATGTTTTTCCACAAGCTGACGAACCTGTTGAAATTTTAACCATCAATTATTATGACGATTACAATTGGAATACTGGAGAACATTTTTCTGATTCCTATGATTTTGACACGGGTTCAACTGCTAGCTTAGAAGTTACAAGTGATGGAACCATCACAAAAACACTCCCAACGAGTTGGGATAATTCAGGATTTATTTCCAATGAACAAATTACTGGCGATGGTTTTATTGAGTTTACAGTGACTCAAACTGATAAAAGAGTCATGATTGGTCTTTCTGCATACGATTCAGCTACAGGAAATCACTACACTACAATAGACTATGCTATTTATGTTGGATACGGTACAATTTCCAGAGTATATATATACCAAAGTGGTACACCTATACCTGTTCCCATGACTACTTTTACAGTTGGCGACACATTCAAAGTAGAGCGCGTAGGAACTCAAATACGTTACAAAAAAAATGGGATTGTCTTTTATGCTACAGAAGCCACAAACGCACCTTTGGTTGGAGATGCTTCTTTTTGTGATACAGGAGTGCAATTAGAAAACGTTCGAATCGGATATGCCGCATTTGGAGCAGAATTTTCAACCGCAACCAAAGGCTTACCAACTGGAAGTAAAGTGCGAGTATTGGAAACCGAAAAATGGATTACTTCTGTTTCTTATTATGATGAGAAAGGACAAGCAGTTTATACTACTTCCAACAACGAATATCTAGTCGCAAAAGATGCGATTAGCAGTCAACTAGATTTCTCTGGAAAAGTTTTAACCACCAAAAGTATTCACACAAAAGGAACAGCAGCTCCCATAGTAACGAATGATGCTTTTACATACGATCATACAGGAAGAATGCTACGACAAATACAAACTATTGATGGTAATGCTCCGCAACTCATTGCGAAAAATAACTATGATGAATTAGGACAACTAATTCAAAAACAAGTTGGCGGGGCACTACCTACAATATCTACGTATACAAATTTGGATGGTACTAGCGAGACAGCTGGACTCATTTCTAAGACAGGAACTGTTGCCGGTTGGAATGCAGGTTTAACCACAGCTGATGCCATTACAGGTGATGGATATATCAAATTCACGACGCTTCAAACGAATAAACCTATTATGGTTGGGCTTAACAATACAGCCAGTACGAGTACAAATCATAGCGATATTGAATATAGAATGTATTTAAAATCGAATGGTGTTGTTTGTATCTATGAATTATGGAGCAATAGAGGTGATAAAACTACCTACAGCCCTGGCGATATCTTATCGATTGAACGTAGAGGAATACAAATCTATTACCTAAAAAATGGAGAAGTATTCTATACCTCTGAAGTATTGGCAACGGATACTGAATATTATGGAGATATTTCTATGTGGAGTCATGACGCAAATCCGCAACTCAAAGATTTAGTCATTGTCGATTTAGAAAAAGAACTCCAAGAAGTTGATTATACCTATAACATTCGCGGTTGGTTAAAAGGCATCAATGAAGTAGGTAATTTAGGAAACGATTTGTTCAGTTTTGGATTACAATACAATGACATTGCCGATGCAAGTAAAAAACTATACAACGGAAACATCAGCAGTACGTCTTGGCAAACACAAAATGTAGACAATAGTGTCAAGAATTATGTATACACCTATGATGCCTTAAATCGTATCAAAACCGCTATTGATAATACTGGAAACTACAACCTAAACTGGGTAGGATACGATAAAAATGGTAACATCACGGAATTGGAACGTCAAGGTCACAGAAATACTGATGCGACCGATTTTGGAGCTATGGATTTATTAAACTATCACTATCAGGGGAATCAGTTATTGTCTGTAGAAGATGAAAGTGGAATAGCGTTTGGGTTTTACGACGGAAACACTATTGGAAATGATTATGTCTATGATGTCAATGGAAATATGGTTACAGACATGAATAAAGGTATCGTGGATATTGCTTACAATCATTTAAACTTACCCACTACTATCGAAATTGAAGGAGCTACTGAAGAAGGCGAAATTACCTATGTGTACGACGCTATTGGTACAAAACTCAAAAAAATAGTACGTGATGAAAATGATACGAGTGTTACTGAAATAGTATATGCAGGAAACTTCATTTACAAAAACAATACCTTAGAATTTTTCAGTCATCCAGAAGGATATATTGAACCGACTATTACTCCTAGCGGTATCACAGCAGATTATGTATTCCAATACAGTGATCATTTAGGAAACATCCGTTTGGCATATCAGGATATTGACAACAATGGAGTCATTGATGCGACTACGGAAATCAAAGAGGAAAATAATTACTATCCTTTTGGTGGCTCTCACAAAGGTTACAATAATGTAGTAAATGGAGTGCATCATCCTTATGGATACAGTGGTAAAGAAGAACAAGACGAACTCGGTTTACAATGGTTAGATTTTGGTGCTAGGAATTATGACAAGTGGCTTGGGCGTTGGATGAATATCGACCCAATGGCTGAAAAAATGTATTCACAGTCAACATATAACTACGCATTTAATAACCCAATGCTTTTTGTTGACCCAGACGGAATGTTCCCAATTATTATTCACGTTAGAAGTTTTGTTCCAACCAAACGTTTTGTTTTATACAATCAATTTGAAGGAGATAATAGAGGGTTTAGCGCAAATAATAGTGCAAAATCTAGGTTACATCAAAGAACATTCTACGATACAGACAATCCTAACCACTTTAACTCAACAGCCGAAGGAGCATTTAGTCATAGTTTTTATGGTGCAATGGGTTACTCAAGAGGATATGTTGATGATTTAGCTGCTTCTTCTGGAGGAATAAATACACATTTATATGGTAGTAATGCAGCTTTATTAGTAGTTCCTGGAGCTCCAGGTATGCCACCACATTCAATTGATTCGAGCTCTATTACACCAAATATTGATATTCATTCAAGGTTAAATGTGGAAGTCTCTCAATTAGATGGAGGAAACCAACTACTTAATATTAGTGGCAATATAACTGGAGATGCTTTTCCAAATGCAGAGGCTTATGTGGAGGATGCTAATGAAAATACTGTTTTCCTTGGAGTATTCGCTACGGCAACTAGTGTACAGACAGGAATGTTTACTCATTTACCATTAAATGGTGATAGTCCAATGATGATGAATATTAACCTTTCCATTCTAACAAATAGTGATGGTATTTTTCAAGAAATACAGGTTGGAGATAAAACTATTTCTATTGATGAATGGAACAAGAATTTTGAAAGTTTAAGTGTTGATGAATTTAGAGAAAAGTATGGGGATTATTATAATCAATTATTTGGAGGTCAAAATTAGATGATATGAAAAACCCCACGCTAGCGTGAGTTTGTAACTCGTGCCGAGTAAGAGTAAGCCCTAGCTGGCGCTAGTATGTTCGCGTCAGAGTGATCGCTACCGCTAGTTTTCAACCAGTGGCGTTAAGAGTAAGCAAAATACTAATTTAAATATAGCGTAAAGACAACCATAGTTTCGTTACTGTGGTTGTTTTTTTAAAAAGAAAAAAATGAGGAGAAAGTCATTGGATAATGTTCACTTTTGTATACATCTCAATTTTTATGTCATTGAATACATTGGCGTTATTGAGTGCTGTTTTTATTTTTTACAGGATATGAAATAACTGTTAAATTACAGGCTCAATTAGAAAATATTTTTTCAAGTGAATTATTAATAAACTTTTTGTGGTCTTTAATAATGTTGCTTATTCCAAGTTTTGTAATTACATATTTTGCTATTTTTATGAAAACAAATATGAATATATTTTAGAAAATTATAAGTTTAGAAACGGGAGATTATGCATTATATATTCCTGAAAGAGGGAAAAGCGGTTTTTTTGCAAATCTTTGGTATTAGCTATCTTTTTCTATTGTTGCTATAGACGCGATAGTTTTGAGTACAGAATCTGGGGTAATTGAAATAGAGTCGATGCCTTGTTGTACTAAAAACTGAGCAAAATCTGGATGATCAGATGGTCCCTGGCCACAAATTCCTATTTTAGTACCAGAAGCTTTAGCCGAAGCGATTAATGACGAAATCGCTTTTTTAACTGCTGGAGATCTCTCATCGTATAAATGGGACACCAATTCAGAATCACGATCTAGGCCAAGAATCAGCTGCGTAAGGTCATTAGATCCAATAGAAAAACCATCAATATATGTAGCAAATTCAGATGCCATAATGATGTTAGATGGCAATTCGGCCATGAGGTATATCTGCAATCCGTTTTTGCCGCGCTCAAGACCAAAGGTTTGCATTGTTTTGTATACTTTTTTCAGTTCGCTTACGGTTCTACAAAAGGGAATCATCACAATTACATTATCCAAGCCCATAGTTTCTCTAACACACTTTATCGCTTTGCATTCAAGACCAAATGCTGGTTTATAGGCTTCAGAATAATATCTACTTGCCCCGCGCCAACCAATCATAGGGTTTTCCTCTGATGACTCAAAATACTGACCGCCCAATAGATTGATATACTCATTTGTTTTAAAATCTGAGAGCCTTACAATAACATCCTTAGGATAAAAAGCAGCTGCAATTTTTGCGATGCCATGTGATAATTTTTCGATAAAAAAAGTTTCTTCATTTTTATAACCTATCATCAATTTTTTTAAGGCATCACTTAATTTAGAATCTCCTAGGGTTTGGTGTTTTAGCAATGCCAACGGATGTGCTTTGATGTAGTGGTTTATTATGAATTCTTCTCTGGCGAGTCCAACACCCGCATTTGGGAGTTGTGCTACCTTAAAAGCGATATCGGGGCTCCCTACATTTAACATTAAATCTGTTTTGATTTCTGGTAAATCATTACGATTTGTTTTCTCAATAGAAAAGGGGATAATTCCCTCGTAAACATATCCAATACATCCTTGAGCACAAGATACTGTTACCGTCATGCTGTTGGTTAAAACACCTGTGGCTTCTTTTGTTCCTACAATTGCTGGCACACCCATTTCTCTGGCAACAATTGCAGCATGACAAGTCCTACCGCCTCGATTGGTAATGACACCTGATGCTATTTTCATCAGCGGTTCCCAGTTTGGATCTGTCATATCAGTTACAAGAATATCTCCTTCTATAAACGGTTCTTTTTTTGCAATTTGATAGTATTCTTCCATGGAATTTAAGATTCTAACATTTCCATGCCCAATTTTATCTCCTACAGCAATTCCAGATAAAAGAATTTTCTGATTATTGCCAGAAGCATTAATAGCATAACTCACAAGTGTGTCATTAGAATTGTTTGCATGGACCGTTTCTGGTCTGGCCTGCACAATATAGAGGGAATTTGTTTTTCCATCAAGAGCCCATTCTACATCTACAGGGCACCATCTATTATACAGCGAAGTGTAATAATCTTCAATCGCACAAACCCATTTAGAAAGTGTCAATATCTGCTCATCTGATAGGCAGAACCGATTCTGATCCTTCAAAGCGACATCAATTTCTTTAACGGTATGTTCTGTGTTTGTGCTGTATACTAGTTTTTTATTTTTTGCACCAATCTTTTTCTCTATGATTGCATGAAACCCTTTTTTGACTAATGGTTTGAAGGTAATAAACTCATCGGTTTCTACAGTTCCTTGAACAATACTCTCTCCCAAGCCATACGAACCATTAATTAACACAATATCTTTAAATCCAGTTTCAGTATCGATGGAAAATGCTACTCCAGAGGCTCCTAAGTCAGAACGAACCATTTTTTGAACACATACCGAAATGCCAATATTTGCAGTATCTAATACCAATGATTTTCTGTATGAAATTGCACGATCGTTATACAATGAAGCAAAGCAACGCTTAATGGCAACCAATACTGCCTCGATGCCTTTTATATTGAGATAACTTTCCTGTTGCCCTGCAAAGGAAGCATCAGGCAAGTCTTCACAAGTTGCAGATGATCGAACAGCTACATCCAATGTATCAGTACGATAGTAATTACACAATTTCTCATAAGAAGAAGCAATTTCTTCACTCATTTTTTCTGGCCAAGTTGCATTGCAAATTAGGCTTCGTATGGTAGTTCCAACCACTTGTAAAGTAGTAATATCATCTTTTACAATTTGTGCGTTAAGTTTTTGAATTTTGGTTTCTAATTGATTGTGTATGAGAAATTTTTTAAATGCAGTTACAGTGACGGCAAATCCTTTAGGGACGTTAATTCCAAGCGGACCTAAATGATTAATCATGGTGCCTAAGGAGGCGTTTTTCCCACCGACTTCATTTATGGAATTGAGGTTGATATTGTCTAATGATACGGTGAACATACTATGCGTTACGGAAGAATTTATTTGAGTTTCTTCATTCTTATTTCTTACAGTGGTGTCTATTACTACACTTTTGTTTGTCATAGGATTAAGTCTTTTCATAAGAGCGATGCTAAAGTAATTTATACTGTATGTTATTGAATCTAAATTACTTATTTTGAGAAAAATTTATTTTTATAGCTCTTCAATGCTCAAAAAGTATCGTTCAAAGGTTGTTATCCTATCATGAATAGTCTCCAAGTCATATTTGCTTACAAACGCTATCAAAAAGTAATAAATAGTCTCGCTTCTGCACGATTGCATCGTATGGTAAAGGGATTGAATAAAAAATAAAAACTACGTTAATAAATTAGGGTAGTTTTTTATCTTTAAAGAAAAAGTAGTTATGAGTGGGAATTATAAATTTCACAACCCATAAGGATTATATTTCGTCAGTTTTGCAGTTATTTTATTGGTTAGATGTTTTTACCAGAAACGAGTATAAAGATGTATTAGTTGAAAGTTGAAGCTACTGGCAAAGAGAAAAAGGAATGGAAATTTGTGCTTGGTGCATCATGACCAATCATGTTCATTTAATTTTCAGAATAACAGATGGAGGAAAACCTCAATTAGTTTTAGGGGATTTTGACGTTTTACTAGCTAAAGCTTCTAAAAATGATCAATGACAACACAAGAGAAAGTCGTAGAGAGTATTTATTAAAGCAATTTGAAAAAGCAGTAAAAGAATCTTAGAATGTTGCGAATTATCAATTTTGGAGTCACGATAATAAGCCAATTGAGTTATGGGGCAATAAAGTCATTCAAGAGAAGATAGATTATATTCATAACAATCCTTTACAAGCGGGATTGGTTTTTCGGTCTGATGATTATGTATAAAGTAGTGCTGTAGATTATTCTGGAGAAGAAGGCTTGCTAAAAGATATTACTGTTTTTAAATTTTTGAGTTAGTTAAGCTGCACGATGCAATTTTGCGTGAGCAGAGATGGTAAATTGAGTTCTGAATGACGTTCCTTGAAGTTTTAACTAACGTTGGTTTTTACGCACCCAAAACCGTTCCTAACTTAAACATTGGTAAATACATCGCTATCAAAATAACTCCAACCATAATGCCTACTAAAACAATAATAAGTGGTTCCATAATGGTAGACATCATTTTCGACTGGCGTTGCACTTGCTCATGATACTGTACATTCAAACGGTCAAAAATAAATTCGGTCTGATTCGTTTGTTCGGCTACTTTTACCAAGGCAATCATTTTATCACTAAAAATAGGATGTGAAGCCAAACTCTCGCTTAAAGTTGCTCCTTGTAAAATGGATTGTTCTACACTTTCCAATGCATCTTGCAACGGATAAAAAGCAATCATCTTTTTTACCAATTGAATACTATTGATGACAGGAACTTTAGAAGCTGATAATAACGCCACTGCTTGGGTAAATTGTGATAAATACACCGTTTTGATAAAGTTTCCAAAGAATGGCAGTTTTGTAAGAAATTTATCTTTAAAACGACGATACCATTCTTGTTTGTTAAATAAAAATCGTGAAGAAAATAAGGCAATCATTCCAATAAAAATCATCAAACCATACGATTTCATAAATTCAGAAACACTAATAATAAATTCAGTAATACCTGGTAATGAAACTTTGTTTTGTCTAAAAATATCTTGAAACATTGGCACGACAAATTGCAGCATAAACAATACTACCAAAAATGCCGTACTCAGTATAATAATTGGATAAGTTAACGCACTAATCACATCACGACGTTGTTGATTCTTTCTACCAAAAAAACTTCCTAATTGTTTTACAACTTCCGCTAAGGTTCCGGTTTCTTCTCCAATTTTGATAGAATAGTATTCGTATTCTGTAAAAGCTTTATGTGATCGAATGGCTTCAGACATGCTTTGCCCATCAATCAAATCTTCTACAACAGTTCCAAGAATTTCTTTGGCAGTTTTCTTTTTCTGAGAATTAAATAAAAGCTCTAAAGCTTCTTTTAATGAAACACCTGCGCTCAGTAATACAGCTAATTCGGTATAGAAATCTTCTTTGAGTTTATTTGAAAATCCTTTTCCAAACAAGACAATCTCTTTTTGTAAAATAGCTGAAAAATCCGATTTTTTCTTCTTAGAAACTGCCTTTTGTTTATTGATATTTTCTAACTTAAAACTCATGGATTCATATAGGTATTTGCAGTATTTCGCTTGTAAATAAATATCGATGCATTTTTATACTCTTTCGCCATTGTCAACTTAAACGCATCGATTTTATTGGAATTGGATTCTACACCTTCAAAGTAAAATTTAGTATCTGTAACTGCTACATCAAAAGTATCGGTTGCTTTTTGAACCGCTGTTTTATCAAAACTATAACTTACTGTATCAATTTCAGAGATAAAATAAAGTGTATTCTCCAAATCATCATATTGAATATGATTGGCACGATATGCATCAATTGCTAATGATTGTTCTAGTAAAGTCACACTTGTAGTGTGCTTAAAGTTGGTCTGAATACCAAACATTTGCTTTTGTACGAGTTGTAACACCGAAAATGCAATGCCAGCCACAATGACCGTAATCATAATCACAACAATAAGTTCACTGAGCGTAAATGCTTTTAATTTGTGTTTCTGGTTATTCATAACGTTCCAATCGAATTGTTTTTTGAGTTTCTTTATGTGATGCTTCAAAAATCAACTTTTTGTCAACTCTTTCTCCTGAAATATACCAATTGCCAAACTCATCATCGTATGGAATCGTTATTTGATTGTGAGTTGATAAATATATGAGTTCAGAAATATGTGTTTTTACGGTATCGGTATTTTGTCTAACGGTATTGTTAAAAAGTGAATTCAACAAAAAAGATGAAATCATAAAGACCAATACAATCAGTACTGTTGCTACTAATGTTTCCATTAGAGTCGCTGCTTTTATTTTCTTTAGTACAACCATTTCACCACTTTAAATTCCAGATTCTCCAAGGGAAAACCTACGTATTCATCAATGAGTTCTAAACTAGAAACTCCACCATTGTATATATGATTCTGATATACGGAACCAAATTGTTTGGTAATAAATCCACTTGTGTAAATACTTCCAAATACATTTCCAAGCAATTCCATTTGCTGCTCGCAATACAAAAAACCTTCTAAAACAGTATTTTCTTTCATAAGGACTTGTGGCTCAAATCGATTTTTTGTTTCGTTTTGCAAATAGCAAACAATGCCTTTAATACTTGTGTTGTTATCAATGTAAATGTGTTTCTTTTTTTCTCCTGTAGAAGGAACTTCCAAATCATTCTCAGTCATTAATACCAATGCTGAAGGATAAGAAAGTTCACAATCTTTTCCGACAATGATTTGCTTACTGGCAATTGCTTGGAAAGTACCTTTTACATTAGATTCAATGTGAATTTCAGGAGCAATAAGTAGTACATCTTTTAGGGAACTTGAAGCTGCTACTTTTATTTTTGTATCCGATCGAACTATAATATTTCCGATAAGCTTTACGCCAAACAAATCCAATTCACCACGACTAAACACTGTTTTTAAAGATTTAGAAAAAGAATTGGTATAGATTTTTCCTTGTTTTAAATTGATAAATTCTTCGTCATTTGATAGAAGTGGGATTTCTTGCAAAAAAGACAAATAGTTTGTCAACTGTAAAGGAAGTTTCGGAAGTGTTTCGTTACTTTTTGAAATTCTTCCATAAACTAACTCACTTCCATAATATGAATTTCCAGAAATTGTTCCTGCGCGAACACCTCTTGATGGTAAATACGTTTTTCCTTGAATTTTTGTATTACCGACCACAATCAAAGGGCGATTTGTTTCTTTTAGATACAATGCAGTTCTGTCTACGTTGGGTTGCCAACCGCTCACAAGTGCTAATTTTTCATAAGACTTTCCTTTGGTTTCTACTTGTGTAAAGACCTTTCCAAATATTCCCCAATAACTTTTATGTATTTTAGTTGTTTTAGCAATATCTTCTTCAAAAATATGTACAGTAGTATCTTGTTTTACAGAAAAATTGTCGAGTTCTTTTAATAATATATTTTCTGCATGTTCAATGGTTTCTATTAATAATTCAGACTTTTTTTCAAATAGAGAATGTGAATGCACAAGAACTATAAAAACAGACAACAATACGGCAATGATTGCTGAAATCATTATGGCAAACTGTAATGCACCTGCTTTGACTTTATGGAATTTCATAAACTATTTTGATACTGAAATTATTTTTCGTTTTCCTTTGAAAGAAATAGTGATTGATTTTTTATTGCCTTTCAAAAGTTTGACTTCTTGAATGGTTTTTCCTGTTTTAAAAAGCTGTTGCGTTCCTTTTATATCAATAATGTAGATATTCTGAGAACTTTTTTGTTTTGAAATCACACCTTTATATGCTATTTGTGGGAAGACGATGGAATCTTTTTTAAATGTTGAAACACGTCTAATTGTAGCTTCTTTTTTTTGCTGATAAGGCTTTCCTAAAAAAGGATCGCGATGCTCTGTATTGATTCTAAATGTATCTTGTACAATAGTTTGTTTTGGAGTAAAGTTAACATTCGAATCTGTCACGATAATAGGAACTTGATCAGAACTTATTTTAGAAAAAAATTGATACCCAATAGTTCCCCAAATTCCTAGTACGGCTGTTAATAGGATATATGTTTTTCCCTTTTTTGTCATTCTTCTAACGTGAATGTATAAGTTGTGTAAGGCGTTGTATATTCACTATTGATTGCGCGTACACGCCATTGATATGAATTTCCAGCTTCTAATTGTACTGAAATTGAATTTTCTGTAAGGGTAGTATCTAGTTCTACTTGAAGAATATTTTCAAAATCGGGACGTGCTACACGTACTTGATAGTTTTCGGCATCTTCAACAGCTTCCCAAGACAATGTTAATGTTGTAATATTAAGTGTAGCGTTATCCGAAGGGGCAACAAGATTTACTGTATCTTTTGAAATATCAGGTACTTCAATAATGTCAGAGCAACTTATAAAAAGTAGCGCGGTGAATATGCTATATATGTATTTTTTCATTGTATTATAATTTAAAATAATCATCTTCTTGAACCGCTTTCGAGGCTTTACGATAGGTATTTGGTGGACAACCTTCAGAGCCATTTACAATATCAGCAATCACAAGTTTACGTTTGTTATTCTCTTTCCAACAAAAGCCTGAGGTTTGATAAGCAAATACAACTCCTGTAGTAAGTTCTAAGGTTTGCTTTTTCCCTTCTAAAGAAACCAGTTGTAAGCTAAATTTCTTGGAAATTGATTGTACTAGGAAAACTTCGGCAGCTTTTTTTAATGCTTTGATTTCATTTGCTGAAAAAGCCACAGAAATACCAGTAACCATTTTTGCATCTTCTTTATTTTCCAAATAGGATCGTAATCCTGCATTTTTTGAATCATTAAGTGCTTTAGTAATGGCTACACGATCTATAAATTGCAGCAATGCATATTCAGGTTTTACTTTCAACGAATCTGAATAGCTGAGAGCTACTTTTTTAGTTTGTTCGTTTGCTTTAACAAAGGCTTTAAATGATTGTTTAGAAAAAGGAATAGGTTGAACACTTAACTTTAACTCTTTTTTAAAAGTTGGCAATGCAATACTTTCATAAGAATGTGAAATGACTGTTCCATTAGACAAACCAATAGAACCTAATTCTACATTGGTTTTGGTAAGTTTTTGTGTTTTTTGATGTACTGAAATTGTTTTACACCCAAACATTAAAAAACTGAGAAGTAATAGGGATATTATTTTATACATATATTCTACTTTAGTCAAAAATAACTAAAGATATCTGGATTTCAGAAAATAATATATAAGCGTAATTTTTTACTAATTATTAGTAGGTTTTAACTGTAGAAATTATTGATTCTATGTCTAAAGACTCTTCAATTAGGTTCATTATGTGATTATTAGAATTAAGCGGTTCGATAACCAACTAAAAAAGAGCAAAACTTTCAAAGGTCATCCATTAGGGTAATTTTTTTGTGTCCATACTTTCAGTGAAACCGCCAACTTTCCAAGTTATTTAGACCATTTTACTGCATTCCCACTTCCCTTTTGACTCATCAATCATATTTTAAAATATAATACTGTAACTACAGAACCGTAACTAAAAATTAGATCAAAAAATAGTCTTGATTTTAGATGTTTGCACAAAGGATTATTAAGTTTCTAAAATTTCATTAACATATATTTAATAAGAAATTACATCTATTTTTTGTTAAAATTCAACGCTTATTTGAAAAATTCGACGCTTATGAAATAATGTTGTGTAAAAACAGAAAAGTATTTTCCTTTAATACACAAAGACTAAAACCAACTGCCTTTTCCAGAATCAAATTTGAAAGAGTTATTAATTAAAAAACGTATTGTATATGACGTTACAACAAGAAAAAATTAGGCATAAAATCAGAGATAGAGAAAACTATCTTTTGGTAGGCACAAAAAATCAAGGAGAATATCTAAAAAAATCACAAATTCTCTATATGGAAGCCAGTGAATGTTACTCATGGATATATCTAATAGATGGATCAAAAGTGCTTAGTTGTAAAGCTATTGGCTACTACCAAGAGCTATTTTTGGATATGAATTTTTCACGTATCCATCGTTCGTACCTTATCAATTTATCTCATTTAAAACTGTATGAGCCACGCTATCGCTTGGTTCATCTAAAAGGAGATATAGTCTTGCCTGTAAGTCACCGCAAGAATCGAGAGATTTCCAAAATGATTAAAAATCAAGAATCAAATACGCCTTTTAAAATGGCAGTGTAACAACATACATCTTCAAAAAATAAAAACTAGTAAATAATTAAAATTAAAACACTTTATGAAAAAAGTAATTGCATGCTTTTGTCTGCTTTTAAGTTTTGTCTTGATGCAGGCACAACAAAGCTCACCGAATGGTAAGGATGATATTTCTTTGCCAACGATTATTCCGCCAGCTCCTACGGTGGCAAATTTAATGCGATTTGAAGAGGTCTCAGTAGATTTATACTCTGGACAACCAAGTATTGGAATTCCACTTGGACAAATCGCTATTTCAGATATGTTAAACTATCCTATTGGGATTCAATACAACACACAAGGCGTTCGCATTGATGAGCGCTCTGGTTGGCTTGGGACAGGATTTTCTATGGCAACAGGAGGTGTCATTTCAAGAACTGTTCGAGGCATTCCAGATGAGAATAACTCACAAGCACTTGGAAGAGGAGTCTATTTCAATAATTATAAAAACTTTGGAAACTTATCCCATGCTGATCAGGAAGAATTTCTATGGAGAACAGCCAATGGTAATGATAGATATGATTCACAATACGACTTGTATCAATATAATTTCTTTGGAAAAGCAGGACGTTTTATAGTGCAAAATGTAAATGGTCAATTAACGCCTGTAATTATAGGAAGTGATACCAATGATATTATTACTATTTATCATAATGCAAGTCTTGAAATCACAAAGTTTGAGGTAACCGATACCAATGGATATATCTACACTTTTGAAGAGACAAGTTCCAATACGATTTACAATAATACGGTAACAACAAGTCAATTTGGTGGTAGTTCTACAGCGACTACAACTCTTGGAAATGGAGCCGTAAATGCATGGTATTTAAAAGATGTACGTTTGCCAAATGACATTGTACTTTGTAGTTTTACCTATCAAGAAATACAAGAAAACTACAATACTCCTGTTTCAAGGACTAGAAATCAAGTTTTAGGAAATCCTAGTTATGGAACTAATGATGTTGCAAATCTTAACAGAGGAATGCTACTTCCAAAAGAGGTTGCATCGTCACAACAAATCTTTAGTAATCAAAAATATGTAGATGAAGTGACCATGCGTGATGGCACTAAAATTAAGTATTATCTTTCTAGTGGTCATCCAGAATTTGGAGGACATACAATAACTTCAGGAAATTCTGGAGGAAAACTAAATCGCATAGATATTTTTGAACCTAACGGAAATTTACATAAACGTATCAACTTTAGCTATACAACATCGACAAATGATCGCCTGTTTTTAACAAAAGTTACTGAAGTATTTGGTTCAGAAACTTTAAAATATACCCTTGATTATAATAATTTGAATGAACTTCCAAGTTTTGGTAGTGATTTAAAAGATGCTTGGGGATATTACAATGGAGATTATAACGATCCAATAAACAATAACAGTTTGATTACTAATTCACGCTCGGTGAATCCAACGAAAATTACAACAGGAACTTTAGCTTCAATTACGTATCCGCTTGGTGGAAAAAAAGAATTTACCTTTCAAAGTAATGACTTTAGTTATCAAGGAACACAAAATTATGATTACACAAAGATCCCTGAAAACAGACAGATATATAATCGCGCAGGAACGCTCTCTATTCAACTTGATGAAGAAATTTCCAGTAATAAGTTATTACTCTATGTTGACAGAGGTCAAAAATTACAACTTTTTAAAAGTCAACTAACTACTGGGAATTGTGCTGACCTTAGTAAGCATGCACTTTTATTATCAAGAGTGGTTCCCAAGCCAGGAGTAACGGTTACACCTCCATCCAATGGGAATTACTTTGGTGCGGTAGTTTCAGATTTTGAATATGCAGCAAGTAACTTTGCGTATACCTTTACTGTAGAAAATGGATTAGATTTTCCAGTAGTCGGAGCAGGATGGTATTTTGTTGAACTTAGAACACCAGCGGTAGAACTCACTCCGTGTCCTAGTTTTTTAGACACACAAGTTGAAATAGATATTGATTTAAAATATACCGAATACAACCTAGTTACTAAAGTAATGAAAGGTGGCGGACTTCGTATTAAAGAAGTTATTTTTAGTGACAACGGAGCAGAACAACAAAAAACAACTTATACTTATAGAGATAATCATTTGATTGATGATTTTTCGGATGCATCTATTATAGATAATTTTATCTCAAGTGGTTCGTATGAAGCTAACCTCAATAAAAGAACCTATATAAAAGGAAAACAACATCCTTTTATAGATAACTATGTATGTGGAGAAGAAGGAAGTAACTTTATACGTACTCCAAAACTCATTGAGTACCAAGTAGCACGGGATATTAATGAAGTTTTGACACCTACTACCAAAGGAAATTATGTTGGGTATAAAAAAGTGTATGTCAAAAAAGAAAATGCAGGCGGTGAGCTCTATACTTTTACCTCTCCAAGAGATATAGCAATTCTAACTTCAGACAATACCGATTATCCGTTTTTACCAGTAGAAAACAAAGACTACACACGTGGTGTCGTTGAGAAAAAAGAGGTCTTTGATGAATCCCAAAAATTACTTGTTGAAGAAATCTATAATTATATAGATGTTTCAAGCATAGCAGAGACTTCTCATGTCATGTATGAATTACAAAATACAGACTGCCCGTGGGATCAGTTTTATAATTCGTATGGAACTTACCAAACAGGGACAGTTGAAAATCCAAGTTCTATATGTGATGTAGAGTTAACGCAAGAACCAAGTGTTGGAACTTGTTATTCTTGGAATATGGATCCAGTAGCAGGAGTAAGTACAGATGTTAGAGCTGTTACTTTTGATTATATCAAAGGAATTTTGTTACCAAGTGAAACTATTCGAAAAGAATTTTTCTATGATGAAAATGATGTGGCTTCTCAAACTGTAACTACTACAAAGTCTCTATACAATTACAAAAATAGAATCAAAGAGAAAACGACAGAATTTACAGAAGCTGGCGTAAATACAATCTACAAAGAAGAGATTCGCTATCCATATAATTATCAAACTTCGGAATATACAACGGATGAGCAAACAGATTTGAACAAGATGGTAACGCTCAATCAAATTGAAGTTCCTGTTCAAACTAAGCAGTATAAAAATGGAACATTGATTTATGATACGCAGCGTATCTTTAAAGAGTTTCATTCAAATGTGATTAAGGTATCAGAGATTAAAAGCGCCAAAGCCAATACATCAAGACAATCAAGAGTACAATTCCATGGATATACCAATTTAGGACAACCGCTTGAAGTATCTCAAACCGATGGAACACGTATTAGTTATGTTTGGGGGTATGATGGCATGTATCCAATTGCTAAGCTTGAAAATGCTTCTTACGAGACTATGACCAATGAGCAAAATACAATTCTTGCAAATGTGTACAATGCTTCTAATGCTGATATTGATACTTCAAGTGAAAATACACTGCAAACTGCTTTAAGTGAACTTAGAAATAAGTTCCCTAATGCAATGGTGACCACATTAACCTATGATCCAATGATTGGTGTGACTCGCACTACTGATCCAAGAGGATATACAAGTTATTTTGAATATGACGTGATGCACAGACTTGAGAAGGTCAAAGATGCAGATAATAATATTCTAAGTGCGAATGAGTATGTATATACAAATGGAAACAATGCTCTTATCAACTATGTAAAATCTTCACTTTATCAAAAAGCTACTCAGGATGGGCTTAATATTGAAAATTGGGATAAAATTGAAACGATCAATTATGCAGATGGTCTAGGAAGAGCAAAGCAGGCTATTGGAATCAGACAAGGAGGAAATGGAGAAGATATTGTTACACCATTTAAGTATGATCATTTGGGTAGACAAGAAAAAGAATTTTTACCGTATGCCACTACCTCATTAAATGGGGATTATCATGTAAATATGTTTAACGATCAAGAGGCATTTTACAATACAGCAAAGTATGAAAACACAACGAACCCATATAGTGAGAAGTTATTTGAAAAATCACCACTGTCTAGAGTTTTAAAACAAGGTGCTCCAGGATTAGCATGGAAATTAGACACGATTGCTAATACAGATCATACCATTAAAATGATATATCAAACCAATAGTCACAATGGAGTATTTAATGATTTGGCGTATGATAATGTAAAACGTTTTAACGTAAGTTATACAGGTACTGAATTTACAAGTGTTACTCTAAATGAAGATGGTTATTACCTTGCAGGGGAATTGTATAAATCCATTGTAAAAGATGAAAACTGGCAACCAAATCAGAACTTTGAACACGATCATACTGTTGAAGAGTTTACGGATAAATTAGGGCGCGTAGTTTTAAAAAGAACCTACAATGAAGACAAACGTCATGATACGTATTATATCTATGATGATTATGGAAACTTAACCCATGTATTACCGCCATTAGTGGATCTTTCAGATGGAGTTTCTATTGATGAATTGACAAAATTATGTTATCAGTATAAGTATGATCATAGAAATAGACTCATTGAAAAGCAGTTACCTGCAAAAGAGAAAGAATATATCATCTATGATACCTTAGATCGTCCAGTATTGACACAAGATGCAAATCTTCGAGCTGAGAATAAGTGGTTATTTACAAAATACGATGTTTTAGGAAGAGTTGCCTATACTGGATTGGTTATTAATTCAGGTGATCGTGCTGCTGTGCAATCACAAATGGATGGAGTAAATGTGTATGAAACTAAATCAACTACAGCAACTCCGATTGGCAATACGTCTGTTTTCTATACAAACGATAATTATCCAAATGATAGTTCTGTAATTGTACTTTCAGTAAATTACTATGATGATTACAACTGGGACACTGTAAATTCACTAGAAGCTAATTATGATATTAGTGAAACGGCAATGAGTGAGGTCAATGAGGTTACATGGAAAAAAGAACTTGGTGCTTCATGGACAAATTCAGGTTTTATCACAAATGGAACTATCGAAGGAGATGGGTATATTGAATATACCATAGGGAACGATGATAAACGTATGATGATCGGACTTTCGCATCAGGCAACAGCTTCAGCTACAAATTACCAATCGATTAACTATCGAATTTATACAGGGTATAACAACAACCGTTTATATGTATACAATGGTACAGCTCTTGAAGTGATTCCAGTGATGTACGCTGAAGAAGGTGATACGATGCGTGTGGAACGTTATGGAAATCAAATTCTGTACAAGAAAAATGGAGAGATTTTCCATGTAATTACTACCAATTACTCAGGAATACTTGTCGGAAGCGGTTCACTTTATGATACAGGAGCTGAGATAGATAATCTACATATTGGTTACGCAGTTTATGGACAAGCCTTTGCTCAAAATGTAAAAGGACTTCCTACAGGAGGAAAAGTTCGTACTATTGGTACGAATGATTGGATAACAAGTGAATCGTATTACGATGAGAAAGCACAGGTAATTCATGCGACTTCCAAAAATGTATACTTAGATACGCAAGACGCCGTGAGTACACGTTTAGACTTTACAGGAAAACTTCTGGAGAGTAGAACTACGCATATTAAAGCCAGTAATAGTCCAATTGTTACAGTTGATCAGTATGTATATGACGAAAACTCTCGTTTATTATATCAAACCAAACAAATCAATGGAGGTCATAAAGAACTAATTTCTAGACATCATTACGATGCGCTAGGACAATTAGAAATGAAACAAGTTGGTGGCGCACTTCCTAATATCAGTACGTATACCAATCTTGTAAATGTTTTTACAACTGGAAATACCATTACCAAAACAGGAAGCAATAATGCTTGGGACGGAGCACTCACTACAGAAACAACAATTACAGGAGATGGGTATCTTAGCTACAAGATGCCACAGGATAACAAAGCAGTAATTATTGGACTTTCTCAGACGGCAGGAAACAATAGTTATGGAAGTATAGATTATGCCATCTATACAACTGTATCAGGAATAGTTCGTGTGTATGAAAACGGTATAAATAAAGGAGATAAAACGACCTATTTTACAGGAGACACTTTTAAGATTGAACGTAGAGGCACAAAAATGTACTATCTTAAAAACGGAGAAATATTTTATGTTTCTAATGCATCAATAAATCCACTAATGGGAGATATTTCTATTTATAGCACTGGAGCAAAAATTGAAGACTTAGTACTTGTGGATTTAGAAAAAGAACTCCAAGAAGTTGATTTTACTTATAATGTAAGAGGTTGGTTAAAAGGAATCAATAACGTAAATGATCAACATAATGATTTGTTCAGTTTTGCAATCAAATACAATGATATTGCTGATGTAAACAAACAGTTATTCAACGGAAATATCAGTAGTACACTTTGGAGAACCAAAGGACAAGATAATTCGCTAAAAAACTATGTGTATCAATATGATGCACTCAATAGAATTACAAATGCTACTGATAATACAGCAAACTACAATCTAGATTTAGTAAAGTATGATCGCAATGGAAACATTACAGATTTAATTAGAAAAGGACATAAAGATGCTAATGCAACCGATTTTGGCATCATGGATAATTTATCCTATCAATATTCAGGGAATCAGTTATTAAATGTAACCGATGCTAGCAGTGTAGCATTTGGATTTAATGATGGTAACGTACATTCAAGTACGGATGCTACAAATGCTAACAATGATTACAGCTACGATGCTAATGGAAATATGATTTCTGATAAAAATAAGAACATCAGTAGCATCACCTACAATTATTTAAACCTACCAACACAAATAACATTTGCCAGTGGAAGTACCATTTCGTACATTTACGACGCAAGCGGAACAAAACTTGAAAAAATAGTGGATGATGTTCAGTTTGCAGGTACAACACATACCTATTACGCAGGGAATTACATTTACAAAAAAGGAAATGCTCAGGGACAGCAAAGCGTTGTACTTACGTTCTTTAATACAGAAGAAGGCTATGTAGAGCCACAATTTGATCCAGTAAAAACCACAAAAATAGTTGGATACAATTATACCTATCAATACAAAGACCACTTAGGAAACATACGATTGTCCTATGAAGACATGAATGGAGACGGAGTGATTAGTGCTGAAACAGAAATTAAAGAAGAAAATCATTATTATCCTTTTGGATTAAAAATGCAAGGGTTTAATAATGGAATTGTTGGGCGTGATCATAATTACGGATATAATGGTATTGAAGAGTCTAATGAACTCGGAAATAACATGTTGGAAATGGACTTACGTCAATACGATGCTGCCATTGCACGTTGGGTGGTGCTTGATCCTATTACTCATCACGAATATTCTCCGTACCAAGCTTTTGATAATAATCCTATTTTCTGGACTGATCCGAGTGGGGCGGATTCGCAAATTATGAATTATAGTAATATGGTAACCATAAGTGGTGAGGCTGCAGGACAAGTATTTGCTGCTATTAGAGATGGATTTTATGGAAAATCTTCTGATAGAGAGGAAAGAGAAAATGCCGCTAGCAGTAACAATTGGCAACGTACAGCTAATAATGATGGTTCAGTTACTTACACAGCCCAAAAAGGCGCCAGTGCCCTTTCGTTTTATCAACAATTTGGTAGACAAGATGGCTTTACTCCTGAAGATGCAATTGAAATAGTTGAAATTGGTGTTGGACGAGATAACTATACAAGGGAATCTGATGGAATGTTAATGTCTAATGTAGAGGAAGGAGATGCCTTTTCTATGATTATTGGAGAACCAGTTAAAACGAATTACAATGGAACTATGTTTGTAGTTCCTAATGATGCAGATGTAGTAGATACGGCACATAAATTGGGTGAAGACAGATTCTCAACTTTTAAAGACACTACTTATTATAATGAAGAACAAATTAGAGGTGCTTTAATGCTTCTAGAAGTAATAGTTAGTAGAGGAAGAGCTAGACCCAATAGGACATTTATGTCACAGGGAAGGTCAATACGAACTACAAGAAGAAGCAGTTTTGCACAAAGAATGGGCTTAAGAAGTGCCCTACAAACTGCCAGAGCTACATCAAATGCCGCAGGCGTTGCTGCTACTAGAACAATAAATGTAAGAGGGCATTGGAGAAATCTAAAAAGTGGAAAAAAAGTTTGGATAAGACCACATACAAGAAATATAAAAGTTAAGAAATAGATAGTTAAAAACCGAGATGAATATTTTTAATTTATCTCGGTTTTTGTTTAAATTTTTTATTATTTAATATGCTTAAGAAAAGAATAGTAATAACAATATCCTTAATTATAATATTGTTGGTTTGTTTAATATTCTATATTAATAAAAAGGAAAAAGTTCATATTCCGATTGATAAAAAAGAATATATTGTTACTGAACACAAAAAAGAACTACTAAATTATTTTAAAGAAATAGCTTTAAAATCAGAATTTGGCAATAACCCTAACAAAATAACAAAGTGGACAGACACAATGTTACTACATGTAATAAAAGAAGAAGAGTATGAACCTCAAATGCAGGCGATTAAAAATGTAATTGATAAAATTAATCGATTGGCAACAGATGGATTTAAAATAGTATTAACTAGTAGTCCTTCTAAAAGTAATGCCACTCTTTATTTATGTGATATAAATAGACTTTCTGAATTGGCTCCATATTTTCATTATATTATAACAGAAAGAGTAGGCTACAATGTTTCAGGGTATGTGTATTCTGAGTTTATGACGGATACGAATATCATAGATAAATCTCTAATCTTTATAAATTCTGAAAAACCCCTTGATGTTCAAGAATCTACAATATTAGAGGAAATAACCCAAAGTCTAGGTTTAACATTTGATTCAAAAAAATATGTAAATAGTATATTTTATGCCGACAAATCTGAGCAAAAAAATCAAATAAAGAAATACTCAAAACTAGATGAAGGTATTGTCAAATTACTGCACCATCCAAAGATGAAACCTGGTTTGAATTCCCTTAAATTGGATAGTGTAATTATAGACATATTCAAATCTGAGAAGTAAATTTTCGCCATACATTAAAACCTGCAAAAATAATTTATGCAGGACCAAACCCATTTGGAGGATAAATAAAAACTAAATATATTATGGAATTTACAAATAAAGTCAAAACACTAACTTTAATCATTCGTTAGCTGTTAAAGGAACTTATCCTTCTTATAAAAATAAACCTGTAAGTATTACATTTGTAACTTTAGCAGATAACTATGTTAATAGATCAGTTTTTAACTATGCAAACAACTAGACCGATAATAGCGCATGAAATAATTAGTTTGTATAATTTAAGAAAACAAATTGTCACTAAAAAGATTATAAAACAACAGATTGAAGAATTAATATCTTCGATTAAAAAAAATCTAGATATTGATAATGATTATGTAGTATCAACTACTCTAAAATTAACAGAGTCAAAATCTTGTTTATTATTTTTTTCTAATGATTTTGAGTTTTTTCTAGGTGCTATTGGTCCTAATACTTCTGATTTTAGCTAATTAAAAAAGCTCTGGCTATGAAAACTAAAAAAATTACATATCTCATCATTATAAATATATTGATCATATGTCTTATAAGATATATTTTTAAGCCATTATGTTCGCCTTGTTTGCCTGAATATGACTGCCCAATTTGTTATGGTAAAAATGAAATAATTGGATATACGCTTTTACTAGTTTTAAATCTAATTCACTTAATAATAAATTTTAGAAAGAGTAAATCTTGATCCTTTAAAATAAGATATTTGATCATTCCCCCAAAATTAGGACAGTAGTTTAAGTTAGAAAAAAAACACTTAAATTTACTGATATGACACGAAGAAAATTCACTTCAAAATTCAAGACCAAAGTTGTTTTGGAAGTATTAAA
>Ga0189286_100151_pt1 | contig 37395 bp, 37 predicted proteins | sample UW69minimetaG_FD_130330 | JGI IMG/M metagenome (GOLD analysis project Ga0189286, IMG submission 130330) | Marine microbial communities from the Costa Rica Dome - UW69 mini metaG | ecosystem: Environmental > Aquatic > Marine > Oceanic > Photic zone | place: Costa Rica: the Eastern Pacific...
CGATGATAATATGTGGTATGATTCCCTTTTGTGTAGCTCATAAAACAAAGTTACTCATAAATACTAGAAGTATCTCCCATCTGAAGATGGGGGTTTGATACCATTTGTTGGAATATCAATAAACTAGTTGGTTACTTAAGCAAAATAATACCATTATTATTGTTTCCCATATAGTATTTTTTCAGCAATCTATCTGATTTTAAAAATTTTACATTTTAAGTCATATCAAACGAAAAATTTCATAATCAAACGAAATTCTGCTAACTTCCTATCAAATTCAATATTAAATTAACCTTAACCAACCCAATTATGAAAAAAAATTACTCGTTTTATTCCTTTTTATTGCGGGCATAACGATCAATTACGCCCAAGGAATTTTTGACGATTCCTTACATACTGCAACTACTTTTGGAAGTGTGAATTCTCCTGGCGGCAAAGCTGTTCAAAATGTTATTGATCAAAATTCAAATACAAAATACTTAGATTTTAATGCCTTTGATGGTATCGGTTTTCAAGTCGATTTATTAAGTGTAGCATATACAGCCATTGCGATGGAAATTGTAACGGCAAACGATGCTCCTGAGAGAGATCCGGCCAATTATGAAATTTTTGGTTCTAACGATAGAACAAATTTTACAAGTATTGCTAGGGAAGCATTCCAGGTGTTTCTACACGTTTCTCTATCAGAATATTCTCATTTACAAATACAAATTCATATTCTTATTATCGATTAAATTTTACTGGAACTTTTGGTACATCTAGTATCACCCAAATTGCAAATGTACAACTGTTTGAATCTATTGGTGATTCGCCAGTAATTACTTGTTCTGCTAATATTACGGTTAATAATACAACTGGACAATGCGATGCCGTTGTGAATTATACAGTCACTGCTAACGATACCGAAGACGGAATGTTAACACCAATCGTAACTTCTAGGTTTGCTTCTGGCGCTTCTCTATTTTCAACCTTGCTGTAGGAATGTATTTCGAACGATTGCAAGACACTCCAAATAATATTGCTATGAAGCGAATTATTAAGAATTAAAATAGAAACTAAAATTGTCAAATCGAGTATAGTTGAGATGAAAAGCGGAACTCTTTTTTATAACTATTTTCAACTGTGCTCGAACTGATAAGTAGTTATTTTGCTACAATAAACTCTTCTTCCCTAACCCATACATTGATTTCACACTTTGAAAATGATGCTTGACGAATTGTCTATTTTTTTACTTGAAATTTGACATTACTTTTCTTGCTAAATCAAAAATCAATACATCATGTCTTATTTTAAGTATACGTTAGCAGTATTGTGTTACTGCTCCTTTTTATCTGTATCAGCACAGATGAATAGTGAAAATTTAAAAATTATTAGTAAGAAAAAAAGCGTATTCAAAAACTTACAACTTATTCCAATTAAAGCAAATACTGCATATAAAAAAGCCTACTAAAATATTGGAAAGTATGATAATTTAAAGAAAGCCATTGAATCTGGAAAAATTGAAATCAACGATTCAGGATCTGTGAACACACTTATTGCCATTAATAATTCAAATGTAAATGTATATATCATCGCGGGAGAAGTTGTAAAAGGAGGAAAACAAGATCGTTTGGTTGCAGAAGATGTTGTGATTGCACCAGGAGAAACAAAGAACATTCCTGCATTTTGTGTAGAGCAAAATCGATGGCAACAAAAAGAATCGGGAAATAATTTTAACGGATATTTTAATGTAACCAGTCAAAATGTAAGAAAAGCTGCTTTGGTAGAGAAAAATCAACTAAAAGTATGGACAAATGTTGCTGAAACTACCAATAAAAACCAAGCTTCTTCAAGCACAGGAACCTATGCTGAATTGGCAAAATCGAAAACTTATACAAAAGATTTAAACTCGTATCTGAATTATTTTAAAGGAAAATTCATTAATAAGAGTTCTACAGTTGGTGTCATTGCCGTTTCTGGGAATAAAGTCATTGGTTGCGACATTTTTGCTACACATGATTTGTTTAAGAATGCCTATCAAGGCTTATTACATTCGTATATTACTGAAGCGATCACCAATGGTAGCAAACCGATACTTAGCAATGCAGAAGTTTCCAAATATTATGAAAAATTCATGAAAATTGAAGCTGAACAGGACAAAAAATTAGAAGGAAAAGGAACCGTGTTTCGTCATCAAAAACAAAAAATTACATTTGACTTCTTTTTAGAAATTATATCTATTTTAAAGCATAAAAAAGCAGCTCATTGAGCTGCTTTTTACATATAATCTAATGAAATTTCTTCATTTTTAAAAAAGGTCTACTTTTCAATTTTCTTAAAGTCAAGTTACTTCACTTCTTCGAAATCTACGTCTTGCACGTCTTCACCATCTTTATGATCTGCTCCATCTTGTGCAGAAGCATCTGGTCCTGGTTGTGCTGCTCCACCTTGTTGGGCTTCAGCTTGTGCTTTGTACATTTCTTCACTTGCCACTTTCCATGCTTCGTTGATTTTCTCTAAAGCTGGGTCGATTACAGCGATATTTTTTGTTTCATAAGCTTTCTTCAATTCTTCCAAAGCATCTTCAATTGGTTTCTTCTTATCATCAGATAATTTATCACCAAATTCGCTTAATTGCTTTTCTGTTTGGAAAATCATAGAATCAGCACTGTTTAACTTATCAGCTGTTTCCTTAGCTTTCTTATCCGCTTCCGCATTTGCTTCTGCCTCTTGCTTCATTTTCGCAATTTCTTCTTCTGTTAATCCTGAAGAAGCTTCGATACGAATGTTTTGCTCTTTGTTTGTTCCTTTATCTTTAGCCGAAACATTGATAATTCCGTTTGCGTCAATATCAAAAGTTACTTCAATTTGCGGAACTCCTCTTTGCGCTGGTGGAATACCATCTAAATGGAAACGACCAATTGTTTTATTGTGTGCTGCCATTGGACGTTCACCTTGTAATACGTGAATTTCTACAGATGGCTGATTGTCAGCTGCAGTTGAGAATACTTGTGACTTTTTTGTTGGAATTGTAGTGTTTGCTTCAATCAACTTTGTCATTACGTTCCCCATTGTCTCAATTCCCAGAGAAAGTGGTGTTACGTCTAATAATAATACGTCTTTTACATCTCCAGTTAATACTCCACCTTGAATTGCTGCACCTACGGCAACTACCTCATCTGGATTTACTCCTTTACTTGGTTTTTTACCGAAGAATTTTTCAACTGCTTCTTGTACTGCTGGTATACGAGTTGATCCACCAACTAAGATAATTTCGTCGATATCTCCTGTAGATAAACCTGCATTTTTAAGTGCCGTTTGGCAAGGCTCAATAGTTCTTTTTACTAAATCGTCAATTAATTGCTCAAACTTTGACCTTGATAATGAACGTACTAAGTGTTTTGGTCCACTAGCAGTTGCTGTAATATAAGGCAAGTTGATTTCAGTAGATGTAGAACTAGATAATTCAATCTTTGCTTTCTCAGCAGCTTCTTTTAAACGTTGTAATGCCATTGCATCTTTACGTAAATCCATTCCTTCATCATTGTTGAACTCTTCAGCCAACCAGTTGATGATTTTTTCATCCACGTCATCTCCTCCTAAGTGTGTATCTCCATCTGTAGATAATACTTCAAAAACTCCGTCTCCTAATTCTAAGATAGAAACATCATGTGTTCCACCTCCAAAATCAAAAACGACAATTTTTTGATCTTGACCTTTTTTATCCAATCCATAAGCTAATGCTGCAGCAGTTGGCTCATTGATAATTCTTCTAACTTTTAAACCTGCAATTTCACCAGCTTCTTTTGTAGCTTGACGTTGTGCATCATTAAAATATGCAGGAACTGTAATAACAGCTTCTGATACATCTTGTCCTAAGAATTCTTCTGCAGTTTTCTTCATTTTTTGAAGAATCATTGCTGATAATTCTTGTGGTGTATATAAACGACCATCGATATCTACTCTTGGTGTATCGTTGTCACCTTTTACTACTTTGTAAGGAACACGTCCTGCTTCTTTAGAAGATTCAGAAAATTTGTTCCCCATAAAACGCTTGATAGAATAAACTGTTTTAGTAGGGTTCGTTACTGCTTGTCTTTTTGCAGGATCACCAACTTTAATTTCTCCACCTTCAACAAAAGCAATAACAGAAGGAGTTGTACGTCTTCCCTCAGCATTTGCAATTACAACTGGCTCGTTTCCTTCCATTACAGAAACACATGAGTTGGTAGTTCCTAAATCGATTCCAATAATTTTACTCATAACTTATTTTAAACTTTTATCTATTGTGTTGTGTTATACTTTTATTTAATGTTTGCTTTTCTAACTTGTGTATGAATAGTCAATGATTGTGCCAACAGACAAATGAATAAATTTTGACAGATAACAGTAAATTTATGGTGAAATTAATGACAGGTTGTCATAAATAGTACTAAAGAATCAAAAAAAAGCTGACGATATGTGAGAAAACCGTCAATGAGTCCAGAAATACTTTTGAAGCATTCAAATATTAATCTTAAAAAAAAAGAAATCTTGGACCTCTAAAAGATCCAAGATTCCATGTGTTAAAAAATATGTTAGAGTAGTTTTTAAGCTTTTTCTTTAGCTGTCATACTTACTGCTAAACTATATATTACTAAACCAAAACCAATTTTGTTAATCGCATCACCTATGTTGTACACTACGTCTAATGATAACTCACCAAAGATTCCATCGTACCATCCTGGTGTTCCAGCCATATATCCTATTGGATAAATTGCCCATCCAACTAATACAAACCAACACAACGTTTTGTGTGCTTTGAGAATGTATCCGCCAGCTTCAACTGCCAATTTCTTTGCACTTCCAAGCCAAATTTCATAAACGATTACAAAATATGCAATCCCTGAAATAAGACCCCAAATTTGTGCCTGGTCTCTAAATACTGCTTCTCCAAGGTATCCAGTCACTAACATTACTGTTGATAATAGAATCAATTTCCACATTAATGATTTTTTTGCTCCAGCTACTTTTAGTATTAAGTAGAATTCAACACACATTAACGGTACTGTTAAAATCCAGTCTACATAACGGAAAAATGTCGGAGACGATCCTGTATCAGCCCAATAATCACGCATGTACCAATAATGTACAGCAGCTATGAAAGTAATGAGACCCGATACAAGAATCGATGTTCGCCATTTTTTATCAAAATTATTCATTGATAAAAAGAAAAATACTGATGCAGCCATCATAGCCATACATCCTACAAAAAACGTAAATCCTACATAATCGTTTGGTGCCATTTTAGCAACAAAAGGTAAGTTTAATAAATAATTCATAATTACAAATAGATTAGTTAATAAATGATTCTCAATGTTTATGTTTAATAATTTAAGTGAATGTCTAAACAAAAATAATAAAATTTTGTATAACTTTTTAAAAAATGTTTTAAACAAAATGAGAAATGTTGTAAATTTGATAACATGAAGCAGATTTTGAAGTACGATTATCAAGATTTTATGATAATTATAACATTTTTCTTGTTCTGGATAAGTATTCAATTTGGAGAAGTAATAGAGGATACTATTGCTTATGTTTTTGTATTGAGTTTGGGAATTATTCATGGAGCCAACGATTTAACTATACTACAAAAAAAGAAAATCGAAAATAATCGCTTTGGTAAGTCACTTTTTACCTACATCATGATTATTCTTTTTTGTATGGTTATCTATTGGATATTTCCTTTTACTGCTATGCTAATTTTTATTTTGCTGAGCGCTTATCATTTTGGAGAACAGCATTTAGAGAAAAAATTAATTCCTCTTGGTAAACTAAAAAGATGGGTGTACATCATATACGGACTCTTTATATTTTCATTGCTTTTTCATGAAAATATTTCTGATGTAAATAATATTCTTTCCAACTTAACTTCAGTGGAAATTAATTTAACACTTGTAAAATATACCCTAATTGTTTCATCTTCAGTTTTACTTTTACTTCCTGTATATTCTTATTTTAAGGACATTACCTTAGCTCTTAATTACTTTAAAGAGGTATTATATTTACTGGTTTTATTTTTAGTATTTAAAACAGGATCTTTAATTTTTGGATTTGCAGTGTATTTTGTGTTTTGGCATAGTATTCCTTCCATAGCGGATCAAATACATTATTTATTTGGCGCAAATGACAAACGTTCCATCACGAAATACTTCCAAACTGCTTTTTTTTATTGGATATTAAGTATTGTTGGATTGGTTGTCTCTTATTATGCACTAGATACCAAATTTTTTAACACGGTTTTATTCTTAATCTTATTTGCTGTTACTGCTCCTCATACTTGGGTAATGAAACGTATGAAAGAATAAACCGTACAAACTTCTCATTTTTAAAACTCCTAACGTTTAGAGTGATCAAAAACAAATAGAGAACATCTAGTTAATCCTCTGAAAATGTATCACTAAAAGTTATTTTACGAAAACCTTTGAAAAAAATTCAAATCTTATTTAATTTTCAAACAATACAATTATATTTACTGCCACAAACAACTAACTTATTATGGAATATATCAGCGTTTTTGATATGCTTAAAATTGGCGTAGGTCCTTCCAGTTCCCATACTTTAGGACCTTGGAGAGCTGCTGAAAGCTGGATTAAAGAACTAAAAGCTGCAAACCTCTTTGATGGTGTTACTTCTATTAAAGTAGATTTATTCGGTTCTTTATCCTTAACGGGAAAAGGACATGCTACTGATTTAGCTGTTTTATTGGGTTTATATGGTGCCGATCCTGAAACTGTTCCTACTGAAGATATTCCGATGATTGTAGAAACTATTAACAAAGAAAATAGTTTAGCTTTCAATCAAGAAAAAGAGATTTCTTTTACGCCAAGTAAAGATATTATATTCAATTCTAATTTTTTACCGTTTCATCCAAATGGCGTTACATTTCACGCCATAGTCAATTATAAAATTCATTCTTCTACCTTTTATTCTATTGGCGGCGGATTTGTAGTCAAAGAGCATGAAACACACGATGATACAGATCATCCTATTCGTATTTTTCCATTTCCTATTGATAAAGCAAGGGATTTACTTGAGTTTTGCGAAAAGGAACAAAAAAAAATCTCTGAGATTGTCCTTTTGAATGAAACTTTATTACGTTTTCCAGAAGAAATTGATGCTGAGCTAAAACGCGTTTGGAAAACAATGTTAGAATGTATGTATACAGGCTGTCATACCACTGGTGTTTTGCCTGGCGGATTAAGTGTGAAACGCAGAGCCTATGATATTCATCAAAAGTTGAAAGGGGATTTACCATATTCTACTCCTGAAGAATGGTTGCAAACAATTCGAAAGACTAAAGTAAGGTTTCGTCAAATTTTTAAATGGGTAAGTTGTTTTGCGCTTGCGGTAAATGAAGTAAATGCTTCTTTAGGTCGAGTTGTTACTGCTCCAACCAATGGAAGTGCTGGTGTTATTCCAGCTGTTTTAATGTATTATATGGTTATTGAAAATCATAAAGCAGATTTTAGTCATATCAAACGTTTTTTACTAGTTGCTGGAGAAATTGGCAGTATTTTCAAAAAAGGTGCCACTATTTCTGCTGCTATGGGTGGTTGCCAAGCTGAAATTGGTGTTTCTTCTGCCATGGCTGCTGGAGCTTTGACAGAGTTGTACGGAGGTTCACCAGAGCAAATAATGGTTGCTGCTGAAATTGCCATGGAACATCATTTGGGACTGACTTGCGATCCAATTGGTGGTTTGGTTCAAGTTCCATGTATAGAAAGAAATTCCATGGGCGCTATCAAAGCAATTAACGCTGCAGAATTAGCTATGGAAACCAATCCAGAAGATGTAAAGGTTCCACTGGATAAAGTAGTAAATACCATGTGGGAAACTGCAAAAGATATGAATTCCAAGTATAAAGAAACGTCCGAAGGTGGATTGGCCATCGGTGTGAATTTAGCAGACTGTTAGTTTACGACTTGCTTTGTTTTTAGACTTTTAGATATACTAGATACGTCTTTTCAAGAAGCATAGCGAAGTGGCAATCTGTTTCTTTAGTAATAGCATTTATGTTGTATTTATTCTGGAAACACTAAAAACAAGCTACCTTCAAACCTCCATCAAAAAGTTCGATTTTTTAACTATTCTTGACAACTTTTTTTACGTCGCGTATCAATTAAATAAATAATTTTCCATTGTCCGTTGTCTTTAAATAATTGAAACGAATTCACGCCACAGTGTAGAAACTTACCATCAAGCCAAAACTCATAAGGTGTCCATACATTTGCCATGGTTCCATCTACTTGTACGTTATAAGATTGTATACGTTCGTCCCAAGTTGGACTATCTCCTCTATTCACAACGGCTTTTATAAAATTGTTTGCATTGCCATTTTTAAGTACTGCTTTGCCATCTTTGGTCGTAAATGTAGTTTGTAGAATAATATCTTTATGGACAACTTGTTGCATCAGTACAGAATCTTTTTTATGGAAGCCTTCAAAAAATTGAATGACAGCTTGTTTTGCTGCTTTTTCATCATCAGTTTGTGCATTTGCACTAACACTTATAACAAAGATTATTAAAAGTAAATATCGTTTCATGATTGTTTTATTTTACAAAAATTAACTTAAAAAAATTAAAATAAATCAAACTTTATAATAGTTTTAAGATTTTAAAATATTATTACTATTAACAATTTAGTTAGCTTTACTTCCCTAAAGTTTATGCCCGAATGGATACTATCATACTTAAAAACACCATTTCTTGGTGGGAAAAGAAACGAATTGCTTTTAATTTTTTTTAGGAATTACTGGAGTTATTGCCATCCTTGCTTTTATTCCGTATCGTTTTGGAATAGAAGACGCTATTGGAGTTATTTTATAGGGAATCATGGCTAATATTTATATTCCATAAGAATCTTGCTCGAAGTAGCAAACCAATATTATTTGAAAGTAAAACCAAATATTTTTAAGTTTCAATTGTTCTTTTTCGTTGTAGGTACTTTTACATACATGCTTGTTACTAGGGGTTATACAAATATGTACTACCATCCTTCTTTCCTTGTTATATTAGATGTTAATGAATAAAAATATATTATTATAATCAAATAGCTTTTTTATTACTACATTGTTTTTCAAAATAATCAACCAATGATAGTTACCATTTTAACCAAAGTATTACTTCCTTTATCGCTTGCCATTATTATGTTTGGGATGGGAATGACCTTAGTTCCAAAAGTTTTACACGAATTACAAAATATCCAAAAGCTGCATTTATCGGCATTATGAATCAGCTTGTATTTTTACCAATTATTGGATTTTCTTTAGCTATAGCCTTTGGATTGGATGCCACGATGGCCATTGGATTGATGATTTTAGCCGCAGCGCCTGGTGGACCAACTAGTAACTTAATCACTCAAATTTGTAGAGGAAATATTGCGCTATCTGTAACTTTGACAGCTATTGTCAGTTTTGCTACTATCTTAACAATTCCACTGATTTTATCGTATGCACTTGACTATTTTGGTGGTGATTCAAGTATTATAAAAGAGTTACCTGTTTTTGATATTATACTTCAAGTACTTGTCATTATTGTGATTCCAATTTCCATCGGAATGTTTATGCGTCGTAAAAAGCCTGCATTCGCCACACGAATGGAAAATCCTATGCGAACAGCTTCAACTGTAATTTTTGTCTTTATATTTGCTGCAATTGTAGTTGCAAAATGGAAGTTTTTAGGTGATGCAATGAAACAAGTTGGTTTGGTTACCTTATTACTAAATGTAGCAACGATGGCACTTGGATATTTGACTGCTCGTTTATTTAAATTAAATTTAAAGGATTCCATTACTATTACCGTGGAAAGTGGTATTCAAAACGGGACACTTGCTATTGTTATTGCGACTACAGTTTTAAACAATTTAGATATGGCAATTCCTATTGTAGCGTATTCTATTTGGATGTTTGTTACAGGAAGTATCTTAATGTGGTATTTTGGTAGTCGAAGAAATAATTCTATTGATCAATAATGAAACAACCGACAATACAAACACTTCCACAGAAAAAACTCATTGGGAAGTCTGCTCGCATGTCTTTAGTTCAAAATACAACTCCAGTACTTTGGAAAAGTTTTATGCAGCATAGAAAAAGTGTCAAAAATATAATTGGAACAGATTTGTATTCAATTCAAGTATATGATGACACTTCATATTTTAAAAATTTCAATCCGCAAACAGCATTTACAAAGTATGCCATGACTGAAGTTTCTAGTTTTGATACAATTCCAGAAGATATGGAAGCCTTAACTATCGAGGCTGGATTGTACGCCGTTTTTATTTACAAAGGATTGCCTCAGCATTTTGCAAAAATGGCAACTTATATTTTTAGTCAATGGTTACCAAATTCAGAATATGCACTAGATAACAGGCCTCATTTTGAAGTTTTAGGCGATAAATATAAACCCGCTAGTGAAGATTCTGAAGAAGAAGTTTGGATTCCGATTAAAAAGTAAAATAGCCACTTTTAATATTTTTTAGAACAATATGATCGGTGAATTATTACAAAAATATACTGTAGAAAATTGGCAATTTCTAGATATTCAAAAAGAAACCTTAGCAAAGCGTTATAGTTGGATTAGCTCTCCTATGATCGAAATAAATAAAATACAACCTTGGGCTGTAAGAAATGATATTGGACAATTATTTTATTTGTGTGTATCGTATGAATCTATTCATGAATTTTCTGAAGCTCACAGCGAACTACTTACTGGTGAAAATATAAATCAGATACAGCTTCAACTCATCCATAATTTTTGTTATTCTAAAGAAGAAAATCATCAAGATTTAGACATTTTAATTGAGCGTTGTACTAATGAAAAATTATTACACTTTATTTATGCTGTTTTAGATAGAGGTTTACTTTGGTATAATCCAGAACCTTGCTGGCCAAGTGAACTTAGATATATTTTAAGAAATGGAAAAGCAATTATTGAATCTTCTATAAATCAAGGGAATTTGTCACCAGTAACAACATTAGAACTCAAAGGTGTTGACTTGGTTACAACTGATGCACATACGCATGTATATTATAAATTTCAAGTAATTTGTGAACAATTACAACATGGAAAAATATATACTGATTTAAAAACCATTGCCAAACAAGCGCATATGGCTTTGATGCAATCAATTCAATTACAATTTGAATATCGAATTACTGGAGTAGATCAAATTACGTTTGAACAAAAAATAGATCATATTTGTCATAAAGAAACTATTTGGTGTGCAAACTTATTAAAAAACGCATAATATGTACATTATATCTTTAACCTATAAAGTTCCTCTAGAAATTGTAAATCTACATTTAGAAGATCATATTACCTATTTGAATTTACAATATGAATTGGGCAATTTTCATGCTTCTGGAAGAAAAGTTCCAAGAACTGGTGGCATTATTTTATCAAAAATTACAGACAAACTACAGCTTGCTACAATTCTAGAAAAAGATCCGTTTAAAATCCACGATTTAGCGGACTACAAGATTACCGAATTTATTCCAAGTAAAACCTGTGAAGAGTGGTCATTTTTGAAAGAATCGTAAAATGAGATATTTAAAAAAAGTTATACCCTGTTTCACGATGCTGTTAATTGTTGGATGCTTTACTAAGACTCAACATAAAAACAGATTGTCAAACGATAGAAATATTTTTGAACCAGTAGGTAATGTATATTTTGACGACTTGTTAGCACAGGCAGCTGAAGAAAAAAAACCACTATTGCTATTTTTCACTGCTTACTCTGTAAGAAGTACTTCAAGAGTGGAAGATTATATACGACAAAATAAAGCTATAATTAAACGGCTTAAAAGTGACTTCATATTTGTGCCATTACATCTTGACAATAAAGAAAAACTATCTAAAAATGAATTAGTTACCAATGAAATTACACAAAGAACGGTAGGTCAAAAATATTACAAATGGCAAGTAGAAAAATTTAAGACAAATGCACAACCATACTTTGTTATTATAGATGCAAAAGGAAATAAAGTCAAAGACATGATTTATACAAAAGACTTTTCTAAAATAAATGATTTTTTCCTAAAAAAATAGTTATTTCAGACCATAAACAACTGTTTATAAAACAAGTAGAAATCACTTAGATGAATATAATTTTATCGTCTATTTACAAGATTCTATCTAAGAAACATATAAAAAACAGTGCACTCGCTTTCTGCTTGCTTTTTATTATTATTTTTACAGTCTTACAAAATATTATAATATGTCAGTCGCAAAGAAACAGTACAAAAGAGTGACCACAAAGTCAGTGGTAGAGATGAAAAGCAATGGAGAAAAGATTTCCATGTTGACCGCTTATGATTATACCATGGCAAAGATTGTAGATGGCGCCGGAATTGATGTCATTCTTGTAGGTGATTCCGCTAGTAATGTAATGGCAGGACATGAAACTACTTTGCCTATTACTTTGGATCAAATGATATATCATGCATCTTCTGTAATTAGAGCCGTAAAAAGAGCCTTGGTTGTGGTTGATATTCCTTTTGGAAGTTACCAATCTGATCCCAAAGAAGCCTTGCGTTCTGCGATTCGAATTATGAAAGAATCTGGCGGACATGCTGTAAAAGTAGAAGGTGGAAAGGAGATCAAAGAATCTGTTAAACGTATTTTGAATGCTGGAATTCCTGTGATGGGACATTTAGGATTGACACCTCAATCAATTTATAAATTTGGAACGTATACTGTTCGCGCCAAGGAAGAAGCGGAAGCTGAGAAATTGAAAGAAGATGCAAAAATGCTAGAAAAGGCAGGTTGTTTTGCTATTGTTTTAGAAAAAGTTCCTGCAAAATTGGCAAAAGAAGTTGCCCAAAGCTTAACGATTCCTGTAATTGGAATTGGTGCAGGGAACGGGGTTGATGGACAAGTTTTGGTTACGCATGATATGTTAGGAATGACACATGAGTTTAACCCACGATTTTTACGTCGCTATTTGAATATGTATGAAGAAATGACCAACGCATTTGAACAATATGCTGCCGATGTAAAGTCTGTAGATTTTCCGAATGATAAGGAACAATACTAAGTTGTGAGTTGTGAGTTGTGAGTTGTGAGTTGTGAGTTAAATATATCATTACTTTATCAAAACAAAACGACATTTCGAGTGATTTTCTGTCATATCGAGCGCAGTTGAGATTTATAGAAAATTGTATCGAATAACAATTTAATACCACAGATTTTAATTCACAAATAATTATATATTTAAAAAGCAGCAAATACATTGAAAGTTTTATCCAATAAAAATAATCTCCACGTACTATACGAGGACAATCATATCATTATTGTCAATAAGCGTGCTGGAGATATTGTACAAGGTGATAAAACTGGCGATAAACCACTCAGTGACGTTGTAAAAGAATACATTGCTGAGAAGTATAATAAACCTGGAAATGTATTTTTGGGTGTTGTACACCGCTTAGACAGACCAACAACCGGAATTGTTGTTTTTGCGAGAACTTCCAAAGCATTACCTAGACTGAATGCACTTTTTGCAGAAAAAAAAGCGAAGAAGACCTATTGGGCAGTAGTTAAAAATCATCCGCCAAAACAAAGTGACACCTTAACACATTGGCTTCGAAAAAATCCTAAGAATAATAAATCAACAGCTTTTACGAAAGAGATTGTAGGAAGTAAGAAAGCTATTTTAGACTATGCTGTCAAGAAAACATTAGATCGTTATGTGTTACTTGAAATTGCATTACATACTGGAAGACATCATCAAATTAGAGCACAACTTTCTGCGATTGGCTGTAAGATAAAAGGCGATTTAAAGTATGGCTTTGATCGTAGTAATAAAGATGCGAGTATTCATTTGCACGCAAGAAAATTAGTCTTTACACATCCTGTAAAGAAAGAACCTTTGGAAATTATTGCTCCACTTCCTAACGATCCTGTTTGGAATGCTTGCCTGCAATAAAATATTTCACTCAATACCTCAATCAACTGTTTAACTATAAGGCAATTACGTATTCACCTAACCTGAATAAAGTTTCGTTTGTAAATCTTACTTTTTATTAACCACAAAATACCAAAATCATGAAAAAAAGAAGTATTAAAAACTTGAAGCTTAACAAAAAGTCAATTTCAAATTTTGAACAAAAAAAGGTAGTTGGAGCTGGAACGCAAAGATGTACTGGTTCTTGGTGTTGGATTTTATTAAATGAAGGCCCTTGTCCAAAGTAATCATAAAAAAAGCTGTCTAAGTCAGTTCATTGATTTAAACAGCTTTATTTCTAAATTTTACTTGATTCCTATTTAGATTCCTGCTTCAATAGCGTATAAAAACTTTTAAAGAAGCACTCACCTTCACTCATTACTGAGTTCTCAAGTCAAAATCACTGTAAACCTGAGTTGTAATTTTAATTCAAAATGGTGATCTGTCATTTGATCATTGGAAATGATGGTATTAATTGTCCTAACAATTTCTTTGGTTATCAAATCATTTTTATTTTACTAAATTGTCGTGAATCTTACTAAAGAAAATAAGTAGTTTACGATAATTAAAAAGAAGTTAATATGCATCTCATCAAAATGATCTTTAGATGCACATTAATATTGATCCAATTGGTTTTGACTTTCCTGTATGTCTTTCAGTTTTTTTGACTTCTCTGTAGTCTTTTTCGCCTTTCCATACAAGTTATTAATAATTATGTTTTTTCTCTGTTATAGAAAATAGAAATGGTTTAATAGAGTTTTCACCTTTGCAATATAAAATCCACAACAATCTATCAATTGACGTTAATTCTTTTGCTTTTTCGTCAACTTCTGATAAGTAAGACAGTGCTTTGTCTTGATTATTTCTAAATCGACTATTTCCCCAATCCTGCTAGGATTTTAATTTTCGTATCAGAAGCTTTTTTACTAGCTGTTTGAATTGCTAACTCATATGTTTTTTTGGCTTCTTTGATACGATGTTCTTGTAACAACACTTGTGCTCTTTGTTGCAGGATACTAGCTTTTTTGGTATGATTTTTTGTTTGAAGAATAATACTATCAAAACTTCGAACAGTTTCTTCAATAGTAGTTACTTGTATTTCTTTAGGAATTTCCCATGTAATTTCTATTTTATCTTGGGCTAAGACAGTCGTTTTTACAAGTATGCTCACGATTAAAAAGACATAAAGTCTACATGTATTATAATCTTTTCTTGAAAGTTTCAATATGGTACGTTTTAGGAATAGTTTATATAAAAATAGAAAAAACAAACTATTCTAAAACTGTTAATAACCCGTATAAAAAATCATCTAATTGGAAGCATGTTATGTTAAGATAAATTTCTACTTTTAGTTATAACCAATTACCTAAAATTATGCGTATTGAAAGTGGATTAAAGCTAGGCTTTAAAGATGTTATGATTCGTCCAAAACGTTCAACATTAAAAAGTCGTTCGCAGGTTTCTCTGGAACGAACTTTTAAGTTTTTACACAATTCCTATGAATGGACAGGCATTCCTGTTATGGCTGCCAACATGGATACTGTAGGAACCTTTGAAATGGCAAAGGCATTGGCTTCTAAACAACTATTTACAGTACTTCATAAACATTATTCGATTCAGGAATGGAATACATTCATAAATACTGCTCCAAATACGGTTATTCCACATATTGCTGTAAGTGCAGGAATTGGTGAAAAAGATAATGAAAAACTACATACTATTTTTTCCATACATCCACAGCTTAAATTTATTTGTATTGACGTAGCTAATGGCTATTCGCAACATTTCGTTGATTTTGTTAAACAAGCTCGCTCGCAATTCCCTGATAAGGTTATTATTGCAGGAAATGTAGTTACAGGCGAAATGGTAGAAGAATTGATTCTTTCTGGTGCAGATATTGTAAAAGTTGGTATTGGTCCAGGTTCTGTATGTACTACTCGTGTAAAAACAGGAGTTGGATACCCACAACTTTCTGCTATTATTGAATGTGCTGATGCTGCACACGGTTTGGGCGGACATATTATTTCTGACGGTGGTTGTACTACACCTGGTGATATTGCAAAAGCTTTTGGAGCTGGAGCTGATTTTGTTATGCTAGGTGGAATGCTTTCTGGACATCATGAAAGTGGTGGCGAATTGATTGAACGAAATGGTAAAAAATTCAAGCAATTTTACGGAATGAGTTCAGCTACGGCTATGGAAAAATATGTTGGTGGCGTAGCAGATTATAGAGCTTCAGAAGGAAAAACAGTAGAAATTCCATTGAAAGGACATGTTTCTGATACCGTTCATGATATTTTGGGAGGAATTCGCAGTACGTGTACATATGTTGGTGCTTCTCGATTGAAAGAGTTAACCAAGCGCACTACTTTTATTCGTGTTTCAGAGCAAGAAAATAGAATTTATGTATAAAAAACTCTCTTGTTTAAAGATAAAAAAGGGAACATTATTATAATGTTCCCTTTCCATTTTTACGTGTCAAATAAAAACTTCTGGTATTAAGAATTTTCTTTTAGTGCATTGGTATGAAAGGCTACCAAGCCTTCTATAGGTCTTCTGGTAAAGTTTCCAACGGTAAATCCGAACTCTTTGGCTACTTCTTTGATTTCATCCTTTGAGAAAAATGCAATAGAGCCTGCAAAGTGTACAGGAACTGTTTTAATCTCTTCTGCGTATTGCATAATCATATTTTGTGCAAATTCTCTGAATCCATTTTTAATCAAATCTATGATATATTCAGAATCTTTGTGTAAAAACATAAATTCGGCAAAGCTTGCTAAGTAAGCATTTGGATTTGGCTGCTTGTAAAGGTTGTATTTTATGTAATCACTATCGAGGTTGAACCTTTCTTCAAAAGCTACACGAATGACATGTGGCATTTTGTTAAAATAATAATCGCGAATTAAAAGCTTTCCATAATAATTTCCACTGGCGTCATCCATTAAGGTATATCCCAGAGAATTTACACGCTGGTGCAAGTTTTCTCCATCATAATAACTACAATTAGAACCAGTTCCTTGTATACAAACGACTGCAGCTTCTGCTTTGTGATTCACTGTTGCATATACAGCTGCCAACGTATCTTCATTCACACTCACTATAGCATTTGGGAAAAAGTCTTCTAAAACACTTTTTAGTAGTAAACGTGGATTTTCTGTTCCACAACCAGCGCCATAAAAGAAAACATGTGTAACCGTATGACGATGTGCTGAAAGTTCTTTGCTTTTTTTGATGGTTTTTTTCAATTTTTTTTCAGCTAAAATCGCAGGATTTAATCCTTTTGTTCGAAGCTTGTCTAGTAATTGATTTCCATCTTTGTCCACTGCAATCCAATCGCATTTTGTGGAGCCACTATCTACTAATAAAATCATGGTGTGAATATAAAATAAATTCCCAATTTTTCAGGAATGTTTTACGTGAAGTATGCAACCAAAATAAGCACAATTGAGTACAAAAATGTCAATTTTGCTTAGTTGTTTTTCACTATGAGTTATTTACGTGTAATGCTAAATCTACTAACTTGTTTGAATATCCAAATTCGTTGTCATACCAAGAAACAATCTTGTAGAATTTTGAACTTAATTCTATTCCTGCTCCAGCATCAAAGATACTTGTACGATCATCACTAACAAAATCTTGAGAAACAACTGGTTCTTCAGTATATCCTAAAATTCCATTTAATTCACCTTCTGAGGCTGCTTTGAATACATTTTTGATTTCTTCATAAGACGTTTCTTTTTCAAGTCTTACTGTTAAATCTACTACAGAAACATCAACCGTTGGTACACGGAATGCCATTCCTGTTAGCTTCCCATTTAATTTAGGAATTACTTTCCCTACTGCTTTTGCAGCTCCCGTAGTTGTTGGGATAATATTGTTTAAAGCAGAACGACCTAATCTGTAGTTTTTCTTTGATGGAGAATCTACTGTGTATTGTGTTGAGGTTGCAGCGTGAATTGTGGTCATTAATGCTTCATCAATTCCGAAGTTGTCATCTAAAACTTTTGCAATTGGCGCTAAACAGTTTGTTGTACAAGAAGCATTTGAAACAATTTTATCACTTGCTTTTACCTCATCGTGATTTACACCCATTACAAACATTGGCGCATCTTTAGAAGGTGCAGAAATTACAACTTTTTTAGCTCCTGCTTGAATATGGTAATCAGCCGTTTCTAAGGTTGTGAAAATCCCTGTACATTCCGCTACTACATCAACACCGGCTTCATCCCACTTTAAGTTTTTCGGATCTCTTTCCGCAGTTACACGAATTGTTTTTCCATCTACCACAAGATTTCCATCTTTTACTTCAATTTTTCCATCAAAACGTCCGTGTACAGAATCGTATTCTAATAAATATGCCAAGTGATTTACATCCAACAAATCATTAATAGCAACTACATCTACATTGTCACGTTTCAACGTTGCCCTAAACACTATTCTTCCTATTCTTCCAAATCCGTTTATTCCTAATTTTGTCATTTGTTTTCTTTTTGCTTACTATTTTATTTATACTGATAGTATATCAGATATTCTCAATAATTCTTTGTTAATATTATGTTCGCCTTTTACAGCTTTTTCAATACTCGTTACTTGCATTTTATTGTCTGAGACTCCAACCATTACATTTGATTGTCCGTCTAAGATCAATTCTACTGCTTTTACGCCCATTCTACTTGCCAATACTCTGTCAAAGCACGTTGGTTTTCCTCCACGTTGCATGTGTCCTAATACAGAGACACGCGCTTCATAATCAGGTAAGTTTTCAGTGACATATTCTGCCAATTCAAAAACATTTTTACCAATTTTATCTCCTTCAGATACTACAACAATACTTGATGATTTTCCGCTTCTACGACTACGTTGTAATGATTCAAGCAAACGTTCTAATCCTAAATCTTCTTCTGGAATTAAGATTTCTTCTGCTCCTGCTCCAACTCCTGCGTTTAGGGCAATAAATCCAGCATCGCGTCCCATAACTTCTACAAAGAAAAGTCGGTTATGTGAACTTGCCGTATCTCGAATTTTATCAATCGCTTCTACAACTGTATTTAGTGCGGTATCGTATCCAATCGTGAATTTCGTACCATAAATATCATTATCAATCGTACCTGGCACACCAATTACAGGAATATCGTATTCTTTGCTAAAAATCATTCCTCCTGTAAACGTTCCATCACCACCAATTAATACCATTGCTTCTACGCCTTCTTCTACTAAATTATCGTAGGCTTTTTTTCGTCCTTCTTTGGTTTTGAATTCCATAGAACGCGCCGATTTTAAAATCGTTCCACCTTCACTAACAATGTTTTTTACACTACGTGCTGTTAGTTCCGTACTATCGGCTTCAATCATACCTTGATAACCTCTAAAATAGCCTACACATTTTACATTATAATATGAACAAGCTCTTGCTACAGCTCTAATCGCAGCATTCATTCCTGGAGCATCTCCTCCAGAGGTCATTACGCCTATTTTTTTGATGTTATTTTGCATGCAATCTTTGATTTGAATAGTAAAGCTAGGAAACTTATTTTGATTTCAAAGTACGCTTTACACGAATTTTACATGGTTTTAAAATTTCAAACGTTTTCGTTAATAAGTTCTCAGAATTTTAACGTTTTACGCCACGTTTTTTCTAGTATTTTCAAGTTTTTCCAGTTTAAAAATGAGAGGATTTTATTTTTTTGAAATTGATTTTTAGATTAAAAATTCACAAAAAAATGAACGTTAATTTGACGCTCTTTTTTTGGTCCTAAAAAAGTTTAAAATGAAGTTTTTTTGAAAACGATTTGTAATAAAAACAGGAAAGAGTTTTATTGAAAATACTCGTGAAATTATTCTTCTTTTTTATTGTCTGCTTTTTTAGATTTCTCAGTAGCTTTTTTGGAAGTCTCTTTCTCTTTTTTAGTATCTTCCTTTTGGGAATCTTTTTTTGTTTCTTTTTTAAATTCTTTTTTGGTAGTGAATGTTACAACTCCTCCTCCTACTTGGTTTTTCTCTTCTTCTTCTTTTTTCTTCTTTTCCTCAGCCATTTTCTTTTTCCCTTTGAAGACTTTATCTACCAATTCTTTTAAGGTGTCGAAATCTACTTGGTATGATAATCCAATTCCTTGTGTGAATCCTTCGATTTCGCCTACATATTGAATTTGATTTTGTCTATTGAAGATTTTTGCCGTAAGCGTACGATCTTCATTTAAAGAGATTTCGATTTCAGCATCACCAACAATGGCAGTTTGCGTAACACCACCAACAGGAACTCCAATCTGTCCATTAAAGGTAATCTTATCACTAATTTGACTCGAAACGGTCAATCCTAATTGATCGGCAGTCTCTAAATTCAACGAACGATCAGCTTGACTATAATTTAATGCAAAATTTAGTTTGTTATCACCATCGCCAGCAAATGCGTCATTTACAATACTTGTCGCAGTTTCTATCAAGTTTCCTGTTAACACATTTTGATTAATATTTACATTATTTACAAACCTTCCTTGTGACAATAATGATAGAGCCTGCAAGCGACGTTTGTCATCGTCATTGAGTAAGAAATCCATCAATTCGGAGTTTGCGCCACCTTGAGTAGTTGGAAATGTAATATTAAATAACGGATCAGGTTTCATTAAATCACCTGTCAATCGGATTCCTACCTCTACCGGAATCTTTTTATTATACGTTGGTGCATCTAACAATACATCAGGATTTGCCTGTAAATTATAGACAGCTTCTACATTTAACTGAGCTTTAAATGGATCTCCTTCCCAGCGTATGGTTCCTAATGGTTTTAGCGTGAATTTCTTATTTATGATCCCACGATATTTAAAGTTGTATTCTCCTGTATCAGTAATGAAATCTCCAAACATATTGAATTTTCCGTTGGTATTAATTTGCATTAACAAATTTCCAAATCCTCTTCCTTTGATACTACTTCCTGCTTTCTTATCTACAACTATTTCAACCTCTGCATCAGGGGTCACATCTAAATTAAATTCCAGATCGAGTCCCATAAAATCATCAAAAGAATTTATTCTTTCAATATTAGGATTAAAAAAATCTTCTTTAGTTACAAACTTTATAAAAGAAGCATCTCCCACAGAAGCAACGTCACTAATTGGTATTTTTAAAGATGTCCCTTTTTCTGTAGTTCCATTGACTTTGATCACCAACTGATCCGTAGGGCCTGTTAAGAAAGCTTCTCCTCTTAAATATCCTGTTCCATAATATAAAATTTCTTCATCTTCGTCTTCTTCCGTATTCAACACAAGCAAGCGATCTGTGGATAGTCTTAATCCTAATTCCCAATTATCAAAAGAGGTATGCTTGATAGTCCCGTTTAGTTGACCTTTGGTATAATCTTGTGTATCTAAAATGGTAACATTATCGAATTCAAAAGTTTGATCATATAGTTTTATGATAGAACTGTTCGCTAAATCTAAATCTACATTTAGGTATGGAATGTACAATCCACCTGCAAGCATACTCAGCTCTCCATTGATGGCCGGATTACTAAGGTTTCCAATGACTTTGGCTTCACCTGATATTAACCCGCGAATGTCGGTGATGACGTCTTCTCCGAGTGCACTAAATGGTGATATATCAAATCTCGTAATTTTGGTATCTACATTAATGATATTCACATTACTGGCTACATTTATATAACCTACTGCCGTGAGAGACTCCAACGTTTCGTTGACCAGTTTAGCATTTACACCAAATTGTTCCAAACGTTCATCACCTATGATGTCAATATTTAAATCTCCCAATAGTTTATCATTGACTTCCAAAGATGTAATTCCAAGTTTTGATTTTGGAATGTAACCGCCATTTATTTGTTTGATATCAAGTTTCCCATTGACTTTTCCGCGTAAGCGAATACTATCAATGGATGGTGTTATTTTTTCTAATCCTACATTTAGAAATCCAAGTTTAATGCTTTTGTTGTTTTTGCCAAGAAGTTGTCCTTCCAAATCGATCTTTTCATCATTATGATTCATTACAATTTTTTCTATGAAGATAGAGTCAAATTCTTTGTCAAAGATAAATCTGTTTTTACGATCATTTTGTTCATTAATGAACCATTTGTTTCCGCGGAATGAAACATCAGATTTTTTAAGTCCTACAACCGATTTATTTGTATTATCAATCGTATGATAGAAACTTAAATTATAATTATCATCAACTCCTTTCCCTCCTTTAAATTCTGTTTTAAAGAACAACGTATCATTCAACGTTTTATTAATCAGACTAAACTCTGAAGCATCATACCATTTAGTCTTTATATTGGCAATATCTATAAAGGCATTGAATACAGGATTTTTATTGTCAATGATCATTTCCACATTGTCAATTGTATTTTTATAAGCTACGATTTGTGGTGTTTTAAAGGTAAGTTTGAATTCATTATCATCACCGTTAATACTTCCACGAAGTGATGTTTTTTTGGACAATTCTACACCTGGCAAAAATAAATCTACAATTTTATTGTAAATTTTAAAGTTGAAGTTTAAGTATTGATTTGGAAGTACTTCAATCGGTATGTAATTAGCATAAATACTTCCCACAGAATTTTGTACTAAATCTAAAACTTCATCAAAATAAAAGCGGCCAGTAAGTGTTCCTGTTATTATATCAGGCGAATCTACACTGAGCTTTCTGATGTCTTGATCAAATTCAGAATGTACGCTAAAGTTTTTAAATGCATAAGTTGCATTTTGATTGGTATAGGACATTTTCTTAAAGAATATATCGCCTGCCATGTCATCAATGGTATTTCCAACAAGATCAAACACCATATCACCTTTTAACAATGAGATTCTGTCTCGCTCTACAAAATTCAACTTGTTTAGATCTAAAGTATTGATAGAAGCTCTAAATCGGAATTCATTTTCAGTACTAGCAAAATTCACCAATCCTTCAAAGTTAAAATCTGCATTTGGATCTTTTGACACTAAACTTCCGTCAAATAACTGATCTTTTAAAACTCCAGAAACATTGAGATTTTTATACATATAATCATTGTAAAATATAGAACTTACCGTTCCAATGACTTCTGTATTAAGACTTTCCTCAGTAAATCCTTTTCCATCTACAAATGCGTCCGATGAAATAGTTCCTAACACTGGATCATTTAAGTATATACCCAAATTAAAGTTTTCAAACTTAATGCCTCCATTGTAGAAAGCATTTTCTCGATCACCGACATCAACAATATTAATATCTAATATCGTTTTTCCTATGTCTGTGTCTATCTGGACATCAGCATTGATAATATTTTCAGTAATTTCAGTGATTCCTGTCATGTTGAATTGCCCTAAACGATTTAAGTTTTTTGGCAAATTGACTCCTAAGATATTGGGTAATAATGTGGTTAACTGATAGTTATTTGATGAAAAGCGGTCAAACTCACCTTTCATGTAAAACATTCTACTCGAATTGAATAGGTTTTTATACTGCACATCACCTTTTATCACTGTACTTGGCGATCTAAAGTCAAAGTTTTTTGTAATGAAATCATTTAAAACACCAACTATTTCTGTGTTAAGCTTGCCTTTTTTATTCCCAAACTCATCGTAGAAATAATTAAGTTCGCTAAAATCAATTTCTGAATCTGTAAACTTTGCAGAGATTTTTACTTTGTCTAAGAAGTTTGCAAAATCCTTTCGTTCATAATCAAACACAACTTCTCCATTTAGCTGAGAATTGTCTGTTTTTATGAGCAAATTATCAAAGCGCATTTGTGTCAACGTATAATGAAATATGGTATTCATTTCATTGACTCGTAGTCCGTGTGTATCTAAAAACGTTAAACCTTGAACATCTCCTGATACATTTGGACCTTGTACTTTGAAGTCATAAACATTTCCTGAAAGCTCTTCAAAATCGAGCATATCTGGCGTTTGATTATTTTGATCTTTGTATCTAAACTTACTATTGCTCAGGTTCAACTTTGAACTCGTCAATAAGAAATTGGAAGGCGTACCGTCGGAAGGTTCTGAGTCAAGTTTGGCAATAAAAACATCTAACGTAGTATCAATAGAATCTTTTTCAGTGTTAATATTTAGCGTTAAGCCTTCAATATTTACAGTACCAAACTCGAGTTTATTATTCAACGCATTATTAAAACTTAAGATTGAGGTTTCTAGGGCATTGATATGTATTAACGTATCTTTTAGATAATCTTCAATATAAATATCTTTCAGTGAAATATCGCCATTCCACTTTAACCCAATACGTTCAATATTGATATTGGTATTGTACTTTTCGTTTAGCCAATTGGTTGCCTTTTTTCCAATTGCAGTTTGTACTGCAGGAATCGAAAAAATAATCAACAACAAGAGGAATAGCAGTATGATTGCTAATAATACACGTTTGATTATTTTCCAGGTTCTTTTAATGATAGTTTTTATTAAAGGTTATGCATCTTAACGACACTGCAAATTCACAAAAAAAATATTACAAAACACGATGTTTAGCATATCTTTGTGAATTTATAACAATTTTTATGCCTTTTAAAACGTATGAGCACAAAAGATGTATATATTTTAGCTATTGAATCGTCTTGTGATGATACTTCTGCTGCTGTATTACAAAACGGAAAAGTATTGTCAAATGTTATAGCCAATCAAAAAATTCACGAAGCCTATGGTGGCGTTGTTCCGGAATTGGCTTCAAGGGCACATCAACAAAATATTGTTCCAGTTGTGCATCAAGCACTAGCTAATGCAAATATCGATAAAAAACAGCTAAATGCCATAGCTTTCACGCGCGGACCAGGATTGATGGGATCATTACTCGTTGGAACTTCCTTTGCTAAGTCTTTAGCACTTGGTTTGGCGATTCCTTTGATTGAAGTAAATCACATGCAAGCGCATATTTTAGCACACTTTATTGAAGATGAAGCGCAGACAATTCCTGAGTTTCCTTTTTTGGCAATGACTATTTCTGGTGGACATACACAAATTGTAGTCGTTAAAGATCATTTTGACATGGAAGTGATTGGTGAAACCATTGATGACGCCGTTGGAGAAGCGTATGATAAGAGTGGGAAAATTTTAGGTTTGAACTATCCTGCAGGACCTGTTATTGATAAATTGGCAAATGAAGGCAATCCAAAAGCATTTCCTTTTCCAAAACCGAAAGTGGAAGGATTGAATTTTAGTTTTTCAGGATTGAAAACCGCTATTTTATATTTTGTGCAGCGACAAACTAAAGAAAATCCAAACTTTGTTAAAGAGAATCTTAACGATATTTGTGCGTCTATACAATATACCATTGTGAATATTATTTTAGACAAATTGAAAAAAGCATCTAAACAAACTGGCATTAAAACCATTGCTATTGGTGGTGGAGTTTCTGCAAATTCTGCAATACGAAAAGCCTTGAAAGATGGCGAATTTAAGTATGGCTGGGCAACACATATTCCAAAGTTTACTTATACAACAGATAATGCTGCTATGATTGGAATTGTGGGTTACTTAAAATATTTAAAAGAAGATTTTACCGACGAAGCTGTAACTGCGAATTCTCGAATTAAGATTTAAGCTTTTTCATTACTCCATATCTCGAGATATATAGTATTGACTATAGAAATCAGTCAAATATGATCTGATTTTTTTTGAAAATTTATCGCTATTTATATCGCGACTACGAGTGTTAAGTCTGGAGAATTATATTTTCTACTTTTCTGTTTTACTAATTTTTAAAATTATTTTACAATGAAAAAAGAGATCTTAAATCCTTAAAGTTGAACAGAAAGTCTATTTCTAAATTTCAAATTGGAGATCTTTCTGGAGGTAATGATGGATCATGGCTTTTCCTGGTTGCGATACACATCCTAGAATATGTTATACTGACTATTGCCCATCATATCCTGTTTGTTACACAACTGATCCAGGAGAAATGGGACCTTGCTACAGAATTTTAATATATAAGCGAACTTCGGTTCGCTTTTTTTATGTAACATAGTGTTTAAAGTAACTATCAATAAATTCAATGACTATTTTATTGGATTGCCTATCTTCGTAAAATATATAAACAATACATTCATGACTACACAGTTCATGGCATCTGACGAGCGTTTGGCAAATCGTATTCGAGAACAACTTACTTTTTTTAAAGAAACTTTTACTGAGAAGAAAATGTTTGGTGGGATTTGCTTTTTGTATGAAGGAAAAATGACCGTTGGAATTGCCAAAAACGATTTAATGGCACGTGTAAAATTAGAAAAGATGGAAGAAAATCTTGCCAAAGACTTTGTTCGTTCAATGGATTTTACCAAAAAACCGATGAAAGAGTTTATTTATGTTTACTCAGAAGGTTTTGAAACCGAATTAGCTTTGCTACAATGGATTGAACTCGGATTGGAACATGCCAAGCATAAATTGATTCAATAGTTTTATATTTATCCCTCAAAATACAGCATTAAACAGTTAAAGATTTCGCATGCAACTTTTTTACTCTCCCGATTTAACTCCAGAAACTAGCCACTATACATTTTCTAAAGAAGAAAGTAGACATATTGTACGCGTGTTGCGTAAAAAAGAAAATGACATACTTCACATCACAAACGGTAAAGGATATATTTTTTCAGCAAAGGTTATGTTAGCTGATCAAAAGAATTGCATTGTTGAGGTGACTTCGTTTGAATTTCAGAAATCGAAAAACTATCGATTGCATTTGGCAGTAGCGCCTACAAAAATGAACGATCGCTACGAATGGTTTTTAGAAAAAGCTACCGAAATAGGAATTGATACTATTACACCAATTATTTGTGATAGATCGGAACGAAAAGTGATCAAAGCAGAACGTTTTGAAAAAATTATTCAAGCAGCAACCAAACAGTCCTTAACTCCCTATTTTCCTGAATTGAACCCTTTGACCTCTTTTAAAGAGTTTATCAATTCACATACAAACGACCAATTGTTTATTGCGCATTGCGAAGTGAATCAAAAACAATCGTTGAAACAAGCATTAGAAATCAATAAAGATGTAACCATTTTGATTGGTCCTGAAGGTGATTTTTCTTCAAAAGAGATTGAATTGGCATTAAATAACAATTATGTTCCTGTAACCTTAGGCGATACGCGTTTACGTACTGAAACAGCCGCAATTGTGGCGTGTCATTCTGTGGCGTTTTTGAATCAAGAATAATTCTCTTGTTCTGTGAAGTTGAATCAAGTTCAGCTTGACGTACATTTCTATAGATTATTAAATAAAAGCAAAGCGCGTCTAAACATATAACATTCTAAAAATCTAGCCGCTGTGCACTTACAATATCTTTCTGATCATTTTCAAGGATAAAAAATACACTTAGTTCATCTTTCTCAGTTACAATTTTTGGTATATCAATGCTATAATTTCCGTTTGCAATTAAATTTGAAACATAACTTTCATTTACCACAATATTGTGATTTTTTAAGGTTCTTTTGGCATTTTCTCCACGCTTTACGTTTGTCGTACGTTCTTTGATTGCCAATATAACTCGCGCTTTTGCTTTGGAAGTGTTTCCGTCAATCTTGTAATTAAATTTGATCTTTTTTGATGTATGCTCTATCGCGCCAAGCGAAATATCAAATTGAGAAGACTTGTTTTGATATTCTTTAATTTTCGCATACATTTTAGAACGATTAGAACCTACAAAATGCTCCTGTCCGTTTACAATAACGGCTGGCGTATACACTTGATTGTCTCTAAATTTTCGAGCATACGAACGTTGTTTTTGGGTAAATTCCTTTTGACTAAACGGATCTGTCCAACCAATATAATTCCAATAATCAACATGATAGGATAAGGTAAATACTTGATCATTTTCAAACTCCTTTCCTACTTTCTCTAACAATACATCTGCACTAGGACAGCTAGAACATCCTTGTGACGTAAATAGTTCTAAAACTACTACTGGTTTCTGTTTTTTATCGATCAAATTCGTAAAAGAAGCTAAAAATACGAGTGTAAAAAGTGAAAGTGTTATTAAATATTTTCGTTTCATAATCTTAAAGTTTACCTTGCAATACATAAGACGATTTTACATGAAGAAGCTTACGTTATTTTTATTTTTATTGAGTTTTTCGCTCACATACTCGCAAGAAATTGCCATTTTAAAGTATTCTGGCGGTGGCGATTGGTATTCAAATCCGACTGCGCTACCAAACTTAATCAAGTTTTGCAATCAAAATATAAATACAGCGATCAAAGCCAAACCACAAACGGTAGAAGTTGGAAGTACAGATTTGTTTCAGTTTCCATTTGTACATATGACGGGACATGGAAATGTGTTTTTTTCAGAAGATGATGCCGAAAATCTACGCAAGTATTTGACTTCTGGTGGTTTTGTTCATATTGATGATAATTACGGAATGAATCAATACATTCGTAAAGAACTCAAAAAAGTCTTTCCGAATCAAGAATTACGCGAAATTCCAGCTACGCATCCTATTTTTAAACAACCGTACTCTTTCCCAAAAGGATTGCCTAAAATACATGAACATGATGGTTTGCGTCCGCAAGCTTTAGGTTTGTTTTATGAAAATAGATTGGTATTACTGTTTACTTTTGAAAGTGATTTAGGCGATGGTTGGGAAAATAAAGAAATCCATAACGATTCTGATGAGGTTCGTCTAAAAGCACTGCAAATGGGCGCTAATATTGTCAATTACGCTTTTAAGCATTAAGATGAGTTATAATTTGTTTTTAGATGATATTCGTGTGCCCGAAATGGTATATCGAAATCCAGATGATTATGATTTTGTAATTGTTCGTACCTTCGAAAAATTTGTAGCATATATTGAAGCCAATGGACTTCCAAAGTATATTAGTTTTGATAATGATTTAGGACTAAACGTAGCTGGCGAAGTTGCCGAAGATGGTTACGCAGCTGCAAAATGGTTGGTATATCATTCAGGTTTAAATTTGATCAATCTTGAGTTTTACGTGCATTCTGCAAATCCAGTGGCAGCTAAACAAATTGAAGGTTTACTTACCAATTACATCAATCATTTACATTCAAATTCTTAGTAATTAATATGTCTCAACTTACACATTACACAACTAATTTTGAAAAACGTAGATTTCCAATCACTTTAGTTTCCGATCAGGTTTCTAATGCGCCAAATATTGGTTCACTGTTCCGTATTTGTGATGCTTTTGGCGTAGAAAAAATTGTGTTTTGCGGTGAAAATATTCCTGTGTTTGGTAGAAAAATGACAAAAACGTCACGCGCTACAGAAAAAGTAGTTCCTTTTGAAATTCAAGAAGACATTCATCCTGTAATTTCAAAGCTCAAAGAAGAAGGTTATACTATTATTTCCTTAGAAATTACTGAAAAAAGCCAATCCGTTCATACTCTCGATTTTTCCAAGTTTGAAAAGATAGCCTTAGTGATTGGCGATGAAAATTTTGGTATCAATCCCGAAACCATTTACGAATCAGATGTAGTGACACATATTGATATGTATGGGCAAAATAGTAGTATGAATGTCGTACAAGCTACAAATATTGTACTGTATGAAATTACAAAGCAATATCTTGCAAACTAATTTTTAAATAGTAATTTTAGTATCAAATCCTTAGATATGAATTCTAACACTATAGCCAACGGAATTTTAAAAGCTTTAGCCATTATTGTTGGTGCACTTTTAGTACTGTATTTCTTTTACAAAATTCAGTCAGTTTTGGTATACATTACCGTTGCAGCAGTGATATCTTTACTTGGAAGACCGATTGTTCGTTTTTTAAGGCAACGCTTGAAATTTAGAAATACACTTGCTACAATTTTTACAATGGTACTTATGATTGGGCTATTTGTCGGACTCATTTCTATGTTTATACCTTTGATAGAAGATCAAGGTACAAAACTAGCTTTGTATGATATTGCCGAATTGGAATCAAAAGTAGAAAACATGTATTCCGAAGGTTACAAGTATTTTCATGGGAAAGATGCGGTAGTGCCACCAATTGAAGAGTCTAAACTTTTTTCAAACCTTGATTTTTCGTTCATTCCAAGTTTTTTCAATTCTTTGATTAGTGGGTTGGGAAGTTTTAGTATTGGATTACTCTCAGTACTTTTTATTTCTTTTTTCTTATTGAAAGACAGCAAATTGCTTCAAGATAGTGTCCTAGTTTTGGTTCCAAATAATAAAGAAGAAAGATGGGCGCGTTCATTTGAGAAAATAAAAGATTTGCTTTCAAGGTACTTTGTAGGATTGCTATTTCAAATTCTAATTTTGTTTGTCATTTATACTATTGGACTTTTAATTTTTGGAATAGATAATGCCATTGTGATTGCATTTTTGTGTGCATTACTGAATCTTATTCCTTATGTAGGACCATTGATTAGTGGTGTTTTAATGATGATTCTATGTGTTACAAGTAGTATAGAAACGAATGATGCTGGTATTATTATTGACAATTTTAGCGATGTAATTTTACCAAATACTCTTGGTGTCATGATCTTTTTCTTGGCGGGACAATTGATTGATAACTTTTTGAGTCAACCACTCATATTCTCAAGTTCTGTAAAATCGCATCCGTTAGAGATTTTCTTAGTTATCATTATTTGGGGAATTTTATTTGGGATCATCGGAATGGTAATCGCTGTACCATCGTATACAGTTATTAAAGTGATTTTGAAAGAATTTTTATCCGATAATAAAATTGTACAATCAATCACTAAAGATATTTAATTCTTGAACTTAGCAGTACTTCAACCTGAAATTCAACAATTCATTAACGATCATCTAAAAGATGATCCTGCAAAACTCTTGCTTAAGCACAAAGAGGTTTCTGGCGTAGCTTTTACTGAAATTATCACACAAATTCAGGCAAAAGCAAGATGTGAAAAAAAATTGCCAACTTGGTTTTCTGCGGAAAATATTTATTATCCTAACAAACTCAATATTGAACAAACTTCCTCTGAGCCAACAGCCAATTATAAAGCTACATTGTTGGAAGGAAACTCGTTAATTGATCTTACTGGTGGATTTGGAGTGGATTGTTATTCCTTTTCTAAAAAATTTTCACAAGTCACACATTGCGAAATTTCGGAAGAACTCTCTAAGATCGTCACACATAATTATAAAAAACTCAAGGTAGCTAACATACAAACTGTAGCAGAAGACGGCATTGCATATTTGCAACAAACTTCTCAAATATATGACTGTATTTATGTTGATCCTTCTCGTAGAAATGATGTCAAAGGAAAAGTCTTTTTATTAGAAGATTGCTTACCTGATGTAGTAACGCTTCAAGAATTACTTGCCAAACATGCAAAAACCATTCTAATCAAAACATCTCCTTTATTAGATATTACTAATGGTTTACGCGCTTTAAAAAACGTAAAAGAGATTCATGTAGTTGCCGTTCAAAATGAAGTCAAAGAATTGTTATGGTTAATAGACACTAATCATGAAACACAAACTGTTGTCATTAAAACTGTAAATCTGACTCATACAAAAACAGAATCTTTTAATTTCTTATTGGAAGAAGAAAAGCATCAGCAAATACAATACGGACTCCCAAAAAAATATTTGTACGAACCAAATGCTGCCATTATGAAAGCTGGTGGATTTTTGAGTATTGCAAAAGCGTTTCAACTTGAAAAATTACATCCACATTCACATTTATACACCTCAGATGTACTCATCGATTTTCCTGGAAGGCGTTTTGAGATTCAAAAAATAGTGCCTTTCAATAAAAAGATTTTTAAAAAAGAAGTACATATATCAAAAGCAAATATCACAACACGCAATTTTCCAGTGTCAGTTGCTTCAATTCGCAAAAAATTAACAATTGCCGATGGCGGCACTGATTTTTTGTTCGCAACAACCTTATCTTCAGAAAATAAAGCACTATTTCATTGCTTAAAAATATAGCAAAAAAGTACGCTAAAAATTGCTTTTACGGTTTTACCGTAGCTTTTATAACACGAGACCTTATTCCATACTTAAGACTTCTGCCTACATTTGGATCATGCAATACAGTTTTAGGGATTTAGGGGAATCCACTATACTCTGGGGAACTTTATAAAAGTTCCCCTTACTTCTTTTATAGAAGGAACTTATTGATAGTCATTTATTGAGTTATTTTCTCTCATCAAGTGCTGTGCGTAAAAGAATATCATCTTTAAACTAACAAGTATTTTTTCTAATGAATGAAAATAAAAAAACACATACTCTATAAATTTGACTATCCTTTTAGGTAACTAGTATATAACGATACTTAAAGAACCGTATCTTGTAATATCAAGGTACGGTCTTTTTGTTTTTGTAAAGTATCGGAATTTATTTCTTGTAAACCTTAAAAAAAATGATTTTTTTCATATAGATATTTCCTACAATTTATAGCGTATGTCGATAAAATGTGAAGTTTGTAGAAAGAACTTTCAAATTTTATGCTTTTGTCTCTCATATTCAATAGTTTTACTTGCAGAACATGTCACTAGCTGATTACGGTTAGCATATGTAATATTCAACTTTTAAATACCTGTATAATTTTAAAGCCGAAAAAATTATACAAGAGTTTAAAATAAACAGCAAATAAAAATTCGGAAACGAATTTTTACCAAGTTGTATGTAAATACAACTTTTAGTGAGGGAGGTTTATGGTAGGGCCTCCCTTATTTTTTGTTCCAAAATCAAACTTTTTTAAAATTTAACGCTCAAAATTATTTTTTTAAGGCAACATATTCTAATATTGCAATATGGGAATAACAAAAACTATTGGCTTTTCACAAGAAGTAAATACCATGTCAGAAATATTAAAAGCGCTTGGACATCCAGCACGCTTGTCCATAATGCATTTTTTGGCAAAAAGTCCTTCTTGTATTTGTAATGATATTGTCTTGGAATTGCCCTTGGCACAACCTACAATTTCTAGGCATTTATCAGAATTAAAAAAAGTAGGATTGATTCAAGGAGAAATTACAGGGAAAAATATTTGCTACTGCATCAATCAAGAGAAATGGCAAGAAGTTTTATCGTATTTCAATACGATTACTACTTCCCTATCGCATTCAAAAACATGTTAATTATTTAATATACAAGCTCATGAAATTATCAGAAGTAAAAAAACATTTGCAGCATTTAGAACAGTTAGATTTTTATTTACCTAATTCTCAAAAAGTAGAAAGTCATTTTCATGTCACAGAAGTCGGTATGATTACCAAAAATTTTATTGATTGTGGTGGTGTAGTTCGAAATGAAAAAGTGGTCAATTTTCAATTATGGTCAGCAGATGATGTAGATCATCGTTTAGAGCCAAAGAAATTGATGCACATTATTGAGCTTTCTGAAAATGTATTGGGAATTGAGGACTTGGAAATTGAGGTAGAATACCAAGCTGAAACCATTGGAAAATATGGATTGGATTTTCAAGATAATCATTTTGTATTAACCACAAAACAAACCGATTGTTTAGCAAAAGATAATTGTGGAATTCCTGCGCAAAAACCAAAGGTGAAACTCTCTGAATTACAGGCACAAATGAACAGTTGTTGCGATCCGAGTTCAAGTTGTTGCTAAGAAAATAGTATACATATAACGTATTATTTGAAGAATCGTAAAATGATACGTTATATGTGTATTAAAAATACTAATCAAAAAACACATCGGTTTATTCTGAAACTACAGTTCCATAAATAGTATACTTATAACTCCAGAAGTCTTTGAAATAATGAATTAGCCGCTATTTCGTATGAATTTTGAAAACTTCCTGATTCAATATCTAAATCAATAATTCCAATGCTTCTAATTGTTGAAAGTCTGAATATCTATTTACATTTTGCGCTGACCCGAAATAGTTTTCTGTGAATATATTTGTAGCATTTACTGTACGATCAGCCTCTGAAAACGTTAGATCAAACGCATTGACTAGTCCAGTTGCTTCATCATATATTGTTATGATCTTTTAAATTTATTCTTTCTATAGATTCACCTTCAGAACTCCTAAGTCTTACTGAAAATGTAAAAGAATCATAGAGTGATGGACTCGGTCCTGCACTAACAAAAACAGATAATTCACTAAACGTAATTTTATCAATTCTTAATGCTATTGAAGAAGAAACATCATTATTACTACATAACGCAAATATTAAAACAACACATAGCAAGGAAAATAATAGCAATTGTTTTTCATGATATCATCGGTTTTATAATTTTTCAGAAACCAGAAAATCAATAATTATACCGTTTTCCGCATCCTATAAATTGCTTGTAAATAAGAAGACTTTCAATAATTCAAAACCCAATACTTCCAAGAAATTTGTATTAAATGATATTCATACAGTCGATATTGCAAAAAAACTATAACTTTGGCGCAAATTTTTAAGCTATTTATTGAAACAAAGTTTTAGCAATGGATAAAGAACTTACAATTGTCGTTCCTGTTTATAATGAAGAAGATAATTTAGAAAGAGTTGAAAAAGAGCTCGGCGACTATGCTGCAGCCGCAAAAATTCCTGTCAAAGTTTTGTTTGTAAACGACGGCTCTAAAGATAAAAGTCAGGAAATGATTGAAAATATTTGTGCAGATAGCACGGTTTTTAATTTCATTTGCTTTTCTGAAAACCGTGGATTGAGTGCTGCTATTAAAGCTGGATTTGATCATACAGAAACAAGCTTAGTAGGATATATTGATTCCGATTTGCAAACAGCTCCTTCTGATTTTGACTTGCTCCTAGAACATATTAGTGAATACGATTTGGTAACTGGCGTTCGTGCCAACCGAAAAGATTCATTTGTCAAAAATATGTCTTCAAAAATCGCCAATGGTATTCGTAGAGCATTTACCAAAGATGGTATGGACGATACAGGTTGTCCGTTAAAAATCATAAAAACAGATTACGCAAAGCGCATTCCTATGTTTAAAGGTCTGCATCGCTTTTTACCTGCTATGATTTTATTACAAGAAGGGAAGATTAAGCAAATTCCTGTGCAACATTTTCCTCGTATTGCAGGAGAAGCTAAATACGGTTTATGGAATCGTTTGTTTGGTCCACTAATGGATTGTTTTGCCTATGTTTGGATGAAGAAAAAGTACATCAACTATTCTATAGCTAAGAAAGGATGATGACTTGGCTCATTTATGGAATTGGCGGACTTGCACAACTATTATTTTCGGCAAGAACCTTATTGCAATGGGTTATTTCTGAACGTAATAAAAAAGTATTGACTCCAGCATTGTTTTGGAAACTGAGTTTAATTGCTTCCTTCTTACTCTTTGTATACGGTTATTTACGAAACGATTTTGCCATTATGCTTGGGCAAGTATTAACGTATTTTATTTACGTTAGAAACATGCAATTACAAGGAGAATGGAGCCGCATGCATCAGTTGATTCGAATTTTTATTATCATCTTTCCATTAATCATTATTGCCATTGGGTATAACAATAACAAACAAGATATTTACAATCTCCTCAACAGTGAAGATATTCCAGATTGGTTATTGTATTTAGGAATCATTTCTCAAATTATTTTTACCTTACGCTTTGTATATCAATGGATTTATTCGGAGCGAAAAAAAGAATCGAGTTTGCCACTAGGTTTTTGGGCTTTAAGCTTACTTGGGGCAAGTTTAATTTTTACGTATGCCATTTTTAGAAAAGATCCAATTTTGATTGCCGGCCATGTATTTGGTATTGTTACTTATGTTAGAAATATAATGCTTTTAAGAAATCAGTCATGAATTTGATACAAGAGAAAAATTACGTTTGGATACTCGTTATAGTATGTTTTTTTATCTTTTTTATGAATCTTGATGTGTTGTATCCTAATATCATGGAAGCGAGAAACTTTATCACTGCACGTGAAATGGTATCCGATGATAGTTGGCTACTTACCACAATGAATGGCGAACCACGCTATGAAAAACCACCATTACCAACTTGGTTAGCTGCTTTTGGCGGCATGTTATTTGGTTTTAAAAACTTAATTGCATTGCGAGTTCCTTCTGCAATTATCACCTTGATTTTGGTACTTTTTTCCTATCGTTTTGGAGTGTATTTCTTAAAAGATAAAAAACAAGCCTTTATCAATGGTTTGATCCTAGCAACTTCTTTTTATGTGGTTTTTGCTGGTAGAAATGGAACTTGGGACATTTTTGCACACGGATTCATGATTATTGGAATTTATTATATTTTTCAATTCTTTTCTAGTGATGAAAAAATTTGGCGAAATGCCTTAGTCGCAGGAACCTTTATTGGTTTATCCTTTATGAGTAAAGGCCCTGTATCGCATTTTGCGCTGTTTTTACCATTTTTAATAGCCTATAGTATTGTATATAAATATTCTAACTTTAAGAAAAAATGGTTGCCTTTGGTTGGTTTAATTCTTGTGACTGCTGCCATTTCTGTTTGGTGGCCGTATTATATTAGTATCATGGATGGTGAAACTGCCAGAGCAATCGCAGATAAAGAAACTACTGCTTGGCAAAATCGTAATGTACGTCCATTTTACTATTACTGGAGTTTCTTTATGCAATCAGGAGCGTGGACAGTTGTTGCTTTTGTAAGTTTATTATATCCATATTTAAAAACACGCGTTGAAAATTTAAAAGCCTATAAATTCAGTTTATTTTGGACGTTGGCATCTGTTGTTTTACTATCGTTAATTCCAGAAAAGAAATCGCGTTACTTATTACCCGTTCTAATTCCGTTGGCATACACTACCAGTTTCTTTATTATGTATGTTTTCAGAGCTTTTAAAGAACAAATGAACAAGTATGAACGTATTCCTGTGTATTTGAATTTTGGTTTGATTGGATTGGTCGGAGTAGCTTTTCCTATTGCAGGATATATCTTTTTAAAAGACAATCTTACTGAATTTTACACTCCTTTTGCCGTAACTTCTATTGTATTGGTTTTGATTGGTTTTTTCACTTTAAAATATCTCTATCAGCGAAAAATTCAATTGGTTTTTTACTTAATTATTGCCTTTTTAATGTCTGTAACTACGTTTAGTTTTCCTTTGATGAATTCTTTTTTAGAAAATCCGAAGTACAATTCATTACAAGAAATATCGCAAAAAGCAGCTACGGAGCAAATTCCTGTGTATATGTTCAATATTCAATCGCCAGAATTAGTATGGGATTATGGTGGAAAAGTTCCGTTACTTCATAGTCACGCCTTAGAAGCTCCAAAAGAAGCTAAGTTTATGGCTTTGGTAATGATTGGTGCAAAGAAGAGTCTTGAAAAAGCATTTCCTAATCATACAATTACCTATATAGAAACGTTCGATTTAAATCCGATTGACGATTCCAAGAAAGGGTACAAAGATCGTTTGCGTACTGATATGTATTTGGTGGCGAAGAATTAGGTGTTGGGAGACCTTTGCACTAAAATACCAAAAAGTGTTACTTTTCAATTTTTGAATTCTTATCTTTAATCATATGAGTTACAAATTTGAAACTAACATACAAATGGGCTTTAGTGATGGATATGTGGAG
>Ga0189286_100152_pt1 | contig 37019 bp, 32 predicted proteins | sample UW69minimetaG_FD_130330 | JGI IMG/M metagenome (GOLD analysis project Ga0189286, IMG submission 130330) | Marine microbial communities from the Costa Rica Dome - UW69 mini metaG | ecosystem: Environmental > Aquatic > Marine > Oceanic > Photic zone | place: Costa Rica: the Eastern Pacific...
CCACATATCCATCACTAAAGCCCATTTGTATGTTAGTTTCAAATTTGTAACTCATATGATTAAAGATAAGAATTCAAAAATTGAAAAGTAACACTTTTTGGTATTTTAGTGCAAAGGTCTCAATCTATTTATTTTTCACTAAGATTATGTATAGAAACCAAACAGTTGCTGCGTTGTAAGCGCCTCGAAAAAGAGGCGTCAAATAACAATTCTATTACAATAGTAATAACACTTTAAAGGTTTAGAGTCGTTTTTAACATCTATCTACATGAAGTAATACCTATTATGGTTTGAAATTATAGTAATTTTAAATATGAATTGGTGTTAATTTAATAGCATATATTTTCTATCAAATCGATCCTTATTACTTACTAAAAAGTATCCATCTGCAAATAAACCAGATATAGGCATGTAAAACTTTTGAGATTCATTATTATGTACTTTATGATAAGTTACATTACCATCTGTATCGTATACGACATCATATAAAGCGGTAAATCCTAATGATCTTTCTTTAAAAATAACTTTCTTTTCAGGATTATTCAATACTTTTTCACCTGAATTGAATAATAGATGTAATTTTGCATTTTTTACAAAAGCGTTAAAATCATAGTGTTCTGATAGTTTGTATATTCCTCTACCCCATACTAATTCGCCAGAAGGATTTATTTTTAGTATTAAAAGAGTCAATTTAAACGAACCGTCTGTTTGAAACATAAATGGACTATTATCAAAATTATTAAAAAAGTCTTCACTTGGCTTTGTTTTTACAAGTATCATATGGGCTCCCCCATTTTTATTTTCAATTATTCGATCTATTGAAAAACCTAATAACCAAGGATTTTCATCTGAATTAAAAACATCTTCAAAGATTTTTTTTGTAAAAATATTTGTTTTCGATGACTTTACAGTGAGGTCTGCCTTGTTTACAGTAAAGGTGCAAGTTCCTTCAATTCTATCATATCCTTTATCTGCATAACATCCTAAAAGCTGAATTGTATTGTTAACAGAACGCATGCGAAGTGATTTTATAAATTTTCCTTCTGAAGCAATCTTTATAGTTTTAGTATCTACCTCATGTAAGCTTTGTAATTGAAATTGATAGTTTTCAATTTCATCATCAGAAGTAAATGCATAGGCATCAGTATGAATCCAAACCTTTTTGAGAAGAAAAATACTTCCTTCATTATCTACCAAAATCCCTTTTGGTTCAAAACCGAGAGTGTCATTTTCTTCATATTTATTTTTATAAATTGTTTTTAAGTTATAACTATCAAACACATACATATAGAAATGACATTTTTTTCTTTTGGCACTTCCCATAGCAATGGCTACATATCTGTTATTTCCTGATATGTCAAATCCCGTTTGTATAGAATGTTCATCCTTAAAGAAAGTTTTCCCTCTTATAATTGGAAGACGAACAAGTTGTCTTTTTTCGTAAGAGCCATTCAAAAGATCAAAAATGTAACAATTTATAATACGTTCACTTTTATCTGTTGCGTCTACTGTAAAAACTTTTACTTTATCCCCAAGGCGTACATGTCCTTTGTATGCCTCTTTTTTTCCTTTTTTTATAGTTACTTTGGTAATGAATTCTAGTTTATCATTCATAAGATCAGCAATGCAATATTTTTTTCCAAATCGCAATGTAAACAGATTCCCATTGTCTAATTTACATAATACATTAATATCATTTGCTTTATTTTTTTCTACAAATCGATCGCTTTTATGAATTTCCAATTCTGTAGGTGCTTGTGCTGATAAAAATTGTCCAATAAAAACCATAATAAATGGCAGTATATTTTTTTTCATTTTGTTTTATAATTGAAATTTTATGATGAATCATTAAATTAGCAATAAAAAGTTTCTTAACTCAACACAAAATGAAAAAAATTGTATGTATCCTCTTTATTATCTTATTTCTTTCTTGCGGAAGCGAAAAGAAAGAAACTATTGTTTCAAAAAGTGAATTATCACTTGCAGGTGTTTTGGAAGCTTATTATGACGAAGGTTTAGCACTCAATCCTTTAAATGCAACCTTTGCTGGAGATAATAGATTTAATGATCAATTTCCAAATGTATTGTCCGAGGAACATCATGAGAAATTAAAAGCGCATTACAGTAAGTTTCGAGATACTTTGAAAAACTTTGACGAAACCAATCTTAAAGATGGTGAAGAAATAAGCAAAGACATTTTGTATTGGGACTGTGACATGAATTTAAGAGCCCTAAGCTTTAAAAACGATCGTTTAATGCCTATTGATCAAATGTGGTCATTAAACTTAATGGTTGGTCAATTGGCAAGTGGTGCTTCTGCTCAACCATTCAATACTGTTGAAGATTACAATAATTGGCTGAAGCGTTTGGAAGGTTATAACGAATGGTTAAAAACTGCCAAAACAAATATGCAAGAAGGAATTGAAAGCGAGTTTGTATTACCAAAATCATTGATCAAAAAAGTAATTCCGCAGTTTGAAATCTTGGCAGATGGTAATCTTGAAAACCATTTATTTTATTCACCAATCAAGAATTTCCCTGAAGGCTTCTCTAACGAGGATAAAGACAAATTAACGAAAGCTTACAGCACATTTTTAACCGAAAAACTGGTTCCTACATTCAACGAAATGTATCAGTTTTTAAAGACGGATTATCTTAACGCTGGTAGAGAAAGTAGTGGAATTGATGGAACTCCTCATGGAGAAGCATATTATGATTACTCTATCAAAAATTATACTACAACCAATATGACTGCTGATGAAATTCATGAGTTAGGATTAAAAGAAGTAGCTCGAATTTTAGCAGAAATGGAAAAGGTTAAAAAAGCAGTTGGTTTTAAAGGTGATTTAAAAGCGTTTTTTAATTATGTACGAGAGAACAAAGAATTAATGCCATATACAGAACCGCAACAGATTATTGACAATTTTAATGCGATTCATGACAAAATGAAACCTCAAATTGAACAATTGTTCGATATAAAACCAAAAACTCCATTTGAAGTTCGCCGCACAGAAGCATTTAGAGAAGCATCTGCGAGTGCTGAATATAATCATGGTTCACTTGATGGAACGCGTCCTGGTATTTTTTACACACCAATTCCAGATGCTACAAAGTACAATGTATTTTCTGATGAAGCCTTGTTTTTGCATGAAGCAATTCCGGGACATCATTATCAAATTTCATTAACGCAAGAGAATAAAAATTTGCCAGATTTTAGAAAAACGCTATGGTATAGTGCATACGGAGAAGGTTGGGCCTTGTATACTGAATCTTTAGGAAAAGAGTTAGGTTTGTATGAAGATCCATATCAGTATTTTGGGATGTTGGGTATGGAAATGCATCGTGCTATTCGTTTGGTAGTGGATACAGGAATGCATGCCAAAGGTTGGACACGTGAGCAAGCGATTGAATATTCGCTGAACAACGAAGCAGAAAGTGAAGCTAGCATTATTTCTGAGATTGAGCGTTATATGGCAAATCCGGGACAAGCATTATCATATAAAATCGGACAATTGAAAATTCGTGAGTTACGTTCAAAAGCGGAAGAAGCACTTGGTGATACATTTGATATCAAAGAATTCCACAATCAGGTATTGAGTACAGGTTGTATTCCGTTGCAATTGTTAGAAGATAAAATCAACGCATGGATTCAAAAAAACAGCAACAGCGTTCAATAAAAAAACCAAAACTTCATCCTTTAAATAAACATCTAGGACGATACGATTTTAAGGTCTTGACAAAAGCTTGTCCTGAGTTAAAATCGTTCGTTTCTGTAAATAAGTTTGGTGATGAATCCATTAACTTTTTTAATCCAAAAGCTCTAAAAATGCTCAATAAAGCATTGCTGCAACAGTATTATGGAATCAATTATTGGGACATTCCGGAAGGTTATCTGTGTCCACCAATTCCTGGAAGAGCAGATTATATTCATCATTTAGCGACGTTTCTCGCAGAACACAATCAAGGAAACATTCCAAAAGGAGAAAAAGTGACTTGTTTAGATATTGGTACTGGCGCAAATTGTATTTATCCAATCATTGGCACGCAAGAATATAATTGGGCATTTATCGCGTCTGATATTGCCGAAACTTCTCTTGATAATGCTAGAGAAATCATTCATAGAAATCATAACTTAAAAGATCGTATTGAGCTTCGCCATCAAGAAAATCCCAATCAAATTTTTAGAGGAGTTGTGCAACAAAACGATCAAATTACCATTACGCTTTGTAATCCGCCTTTTCATAAATCAGCCAAACAAGCTCAGGAAGGAACACAGCGAAAATTACAAAACTTACAAGGAAAGAAACCAACGAAAACCGAACTTAATTTTGGCGGACAAAGCAATGAATTGTGGTGTAAAGGTGGCGAAAAGAAGTTTATCAAAAACATGATTAAAGAAAGTAAACAGTTTTCAAAGCAATGTCAATGGTTTAGTACTTTAGTTTCAAAAGAAGTGAATTTACCTGCTATTTACGATGCTTTGAAACGTGTAAACGCTTCAACTGTACAAACCATTCCGATGGGACAAGGAAATAAAATAAGTCGTATCGTGGTTTGGTCTTTTCTACAGTAGTTACAGGAAATTGTAACAAATACGATGTATATTACTACTCATAACTAATACATTAACAATTATTGGAGCGTTTTACCAAGAAGTTTCTAATAATCATAAAACCATCTTATTATGAAAAAAGTAGTCATTTACACATTGTTTCTTACATGTGCTCTTTTTATTTCTTCCTGCCAGAAAGAAACCCAACAACGAACAAGTCCTGAATTGACACAAATTTTTAATGAACAAGAACTCAAAGACATTGAAATATTGGTTTCGTCTGTTGAAAACAAATTGTTAAAACATGCTGACACCAAAGATATTGACAAAGCTTTTCAATTATTTGTACAAGATAATTTGAAAAGCCAACCTAATACATTTCAGCTGTTTGATTATACAGAAGTTGAAAAGCTTTATAACACAATAGACAAAGGTACTTTTGAGAACATTTGGTCTTATGCCAAAGGATATCACTTTATTTTGAAAGATTCTACGAAAGAAATTAACATGGCTTATGAAAAAAAATATATGAACTATATTGATTTACTCAGCGATAAAAATCCTAAACTCAAAGAATATATAAATCAGGTCAAAGCCTCAGGTTCTTCTACGAACTTTTTATATCCGCCATTACTTACAAACTATAATCACGAAAAAGAAACGCTTGAAGCTCCTGTAAAATTTGGTGATTATAACACCAGAGTTTATAGATCAATTGACATAATTACACTTTCTGATCTTGTTTATCATGGAAAAATAGAAAACAAAAAAATAAAGGAAATTCGAGAGAAAAATTCTAAAAAATAAAGTCTGGTAGTTTTTACTACAATTGCCACTTAATATTAAAAATGATGAAAACTTTTAAAACTAGAAAAATGTAATTCGATGCGTCCAAAGTTGAAACATTCGTTTCAATAACAAGCGAAATTTAAAAACAATTATGAATTAAAAATTATTAAAAATGAAAAATATATTTTTTACTTCAGACCATCACTTTGGACATAAAAACATTCTAAAATTTTCAGAGCGTCCGTTTGCAGATGTTGATGAAATGGACGAAATATTGATCCAACGATGGAATGAAAAAGTACAACCCGAAGACGAAGTATATCATTTAGGAGATGTGGGACTTTCTTCTTCTGGTAAATTGAGAAAGATTTTAGATCGATTGAATGGTAAAATTTACCTCATCAATGGAAATCATGAGAAATCTGCACAAGCCTGCCACTCACGTTTTGAATGGATTAAAGACTATTTTGAATTGGTTGTAAAAGATGACGAATTTGAACGCGGAGAACAACTAATCGTATTATTCCATTATGCGTTGAGGGAATGGAATGCTTCACATTGGGGAAGTTATCATTTATACGGACACTCACATGGAACATTGCCAGATATTGACGCTTCTTTGTCTTTTGACATTGGTGTAGATTGTCACGACTTTTATCCCTTATCCTACGAAGAAGTCAAAGCAATCATGAAAACTAAGAATTGGAAACCTCTTTTTAAAAAAGGAAATCGATGATAAAAATAGAAACCTCCAAAATCATTTTTTGGAGGTTTTTTTTATTCGAATTTAATTAGTGTTTGATGTTGGATCTCCGTTTCCGTTCACGTTACCCCACGATACTCCGTTGAAATTTGTTGCTGGAGAAAAATTATACCCTGCATTAGGATATGTTCCTAGAAAACCTGCGCTTTCATTCCCAATTCTATTATTAAAATTGTCAAAAATTTTACAAGTTTCATCCCATTCCCTTAAGCTTATCATAAATTCATTTCTAGGAGTATCCATACGAACTATTTCATTATTTGAAACGTATACCTGAGTTGCAGTTCCATCTGTCACATGACGAATAAGTCCAAAAAAGTTCACTGTTGTTCCCACATTTTCATCTGAAAAAACTTTGTTGTTTCTGACTGTCAATGCTACAATATTATTTTTAGAGTTAATCAATGCTGGATATGCTCCAGTTAAGTTATCATAACGTCCATAATTATCTGTAATATAAGATCTTTTCCATTCAATTGACTCTCTTTCTCCTTCATTTTCTGAATCGATATGAGTTAAATCGATATCCCAATCAGGTACATTTAATTCTATATTAGCATTGTAAAAGCTATTCCCTATAACTTTAAAATTAGTAGCCGTATCTTGAAATCTCAGGTATGTATCATAAAATTGGTTGCCTCTGATTTCCACACCGTCTGTATAAGCAGCAATCAAGATAGTACCTGAATCAATATTAAAGTTTCCAGAGTTTCGATATTCACAATTGATCATTTTACCGTGCATGTTCCTAAAATTAGGCTGCGTTAATGGACTTGCATTTCTAAAGTTTACACCTCCTGAAGGTTCTGGTCCTATAACGCCACCCATTTTAGCAAGTAATTCTGCTTCACTAGCACTATCAAACTTACAGTTGTAGTATTGAATTCCACTTGCAGAACCTTTGACCAATCTACGAGAAGCATAACGAATCGTACAATTATTAAAAATAAAGCGATGTGCTGCATCCGAAATATAATCTTCATCTATAATATCAATTACATCACCATCATCTCCATATACCCACTCAAAAACTGAATTGGTCATCGTAATTTTTGTTTTTCTTGGAGCTACAATCGTATCTGGATGATTGATATTATAATACAAAGCACGTGCAATTCCTACACCTACATTAATAGAATCATTTTGTCCACCACCAATTTCAGAGATATATAAATTATCACCATATACAACGCTACCATCTCTAACAAACACTTGTATTCCTGTAGCTCTGTAACTACGATTAATATTTAACAAATTTGAAATAGTAATATCTTTAAATGTTACCGCGTCAATATTATCAACTCGAATAGCATTTGCCATCTTCTGCTGACCATTAATAGTAATTCCCTTGATTGTCAAAGTGTCTAAATTCAAAAATTGAAATATTTCAACATCAATATGCTGAGTCGTAGTATTTGTAATTAAGCTTCCATAACCAAGTAAAGTAAAATCTCCTGTTCTATCTACAAGAACTCGTTGATCTGTTGCCATTAAATATTCCTGAGATAATGTCACATGATTTGCATTTTGACACGCTGCATTGATTGCCGCATAATCATCTACAGAAAGATCTCCTTTAGCTCCATACCATTCTGGATAAAATGTATCATATACAAACGTACTAGATAATAGTATGGAAGTTTCAAAAATTTGAACTAATGGCGCTTCAATTTTGGTATTATTTCCTCGTAAAGTACCATTTGAAAGTGTACCACCTTCAAATTGAAGTGTCACGTTTACAGGCATATTTACTGTAATTCCTCCTAAGTTAAAATCAGAACGAATCACCCATACAATATTAGGAGAGAAAGAAGCTGCCTGCGACCAATCAAAATTAGATGGAAGGACTGCATACTCATTCGTTACAGATTCCATTTTGTGTGTCATTGTTGCATTTGCCAATACGCTATTAAAGCATAAAAAACTAAACGCTAACAATAAAAATTTAAGTGTTTTTTTCATCATTTTTATATTTTATTTTTATCTCTTACAAAGATAATTTATCGCTTTCGTGTGATGAAAAATTTGGCATCAAACACGCTGCAACTACAGGAAACACAGGGACTCTTGCATTTTCAAGTTTTTTTTGACGCTTGAAAATCGATCAAATAAAATGTGATTTTTGCACCTATTTTTTAATCAGATAGTTTTCATATATTTGAGTACATTAAAACTTTATTATGATAAAAAAATATTTACTCTAGCAGTACTACTTTGTTCTTTTACTACTATTCAAGCACAAGAATTCAAAGTTCAAAATTACGTACTTGAAAAAGCAGAAGATTATGCTAAGTATGAACAAGATGTAGTTGCGGCAACAAAATGGCTTATTGAAACACCTATCAATACTGAAGCAGATAAACGTGCAAAAGTAAATGCATTTTTACTTAAATGGTTTGAAGGAACGCCAAGTATTACATTTAATATTAATGCAGACATTGTTACATTTATAGAAGAATCGCCTGAATCATTTATGATTTACTTAGCTGGTTGGGCTTCTTATTGTATTGAAAACAATGATTATAAAAACGAGTTGCAAGGAAATATTCGTGGAATAGAAAGTGTGATTGCATTTTATAATGCCAACAAAAAGACGACAGGAAAAATAAAGACTATAGAGCGTTATAAAAAATTAAAGAAAAAAGGAAAGCTAGAAAAGCACTTACAGTCAAAACTAAAGCATCCTAAAAAAACTCTTTATATTGTAAGACCCGAAAATCAAATGTTGTGAATTTCGGGTTTTCTTTTTTGTGTTTTTTATACAGAGGAATGCTTCCTATAGCACGATTGGCTGCTCCTGAAGAAGAAGTCAAAGAAACAGTTTTGATCCATCTAGATTGCATTTCGACTCCGCTCAATGCAAATTCTGAATTATATTTATTTTCTACTAAATTTAAATCAAATTGATGAATTCTAGGTACAGTATCAGAAACCACTTCTAGTTTTAAATTGTATCGTTTGATATGTTTACGAAAAAAGTATTCTGGTCCGTTTTTAGAATTTCCTCCAATAAAGAGAATGGTATGAATGCTCGGGTATTGCTGTAAATATCCAATAAGATTTCGCAATTGTATGTTTTCCATACCCAAGTCGGAAGCATCAATTTTTTGGCGTTCGCAACTATCTACAATATCACACACGCCAATTTTATGTTGTATTAAGAATTCTTTTCGCTGATCAATTGCTTCTTGCGAATTGTCATACCGCAACTTCAAATTGTATATTTTATCAATAAACAACCACAACGAATTGTAATAACTTCCGTAACAGAAATTGACATCTTTTTCGAGTAATTCTCCCATAGAAAAACGTGGTGGCGGTAAGGTGCCTACAATTAATTTTTCTGTATCAGGTTGAATAAAAGGTTTGTATGGATGTTTATGAAAAAACATATCCTAGCGCGTAAACACTAATTCATTACCATTAGATAGTTCTTCACTAAAGCCATATCCTTCTAGGTTAAATCCTTTTAAATCATCAATAGTTTTGGCATCAGTTTCAATAATGTAACGTGTCATGTATCCTCTAGCTAATTTCGCATACGTCATAATGGTTTTGTATTCGCCGTTCTTGTAATCCTTAAAAATTGGCGTAATTACATGTACTTTGAGTGCTTTTTCATCTACGGCTTTGTAATATTCGTTACTAGCTAAGTTTACAAACAATTCACCATCTTCCAATTCATTATTTAGTTGCGTGGTGATTTTCTTTTTCCAAAATTCATATAAGTTTTTGTTTTTTCCGACAGGAAGTTTGGTTCCCATTTCCAAACGGTACGGTTGCATTAAGTCTAATGGTTTTAGCAATCCGTATTGTCCTGATAAAATTCTCAACGTACCTTGTAGTGTATCAATTTTATCTTCAGGAAGCGAAAACGCATCTAAACCTTGAAAAACAGCTCCGCTAAATGTGTAGATACTTGGTCGCGAATTTTCTGGTGTAAATGGCAATGCCCATTCCTGATTTCGTTGGTAATTTAAATCTGCCAAAGCATCAGAAATATGCATCAATTTTGATAAACTTGTTCGAGATTTTTTCTTTAAAATTTTACTTAAACGCTCTGCTTCTTTTAAAAAACAAGCTTCTGTATATTTTTCTGTTGGAATACTACTTTCTAAGTCTAGGGACTTTGCTGGTGAGATAACAATCTTCATTTTATCTTTTTCGTTTTTAGGATGTTAAATTTACACTTTTTCTGTGATTATTGCTCCGTTTATAAAAGCAAAATTATAATCGCCTTTTATATAAAAATCAGCTGGATAAGCTTCTTCTGAGGTTGGATACCATTTTTTCTTTGTGTTATTGACAAGAATGAACAATCCTTCTGCATTCCCAAGTGCACAGAATCGTTCAAAGTTACCATCGTACACTTCAATTGGTCGCATCTCATATAACTGATGATAGATGGCTTCATTATCAGTAGATACAATTGCAATTTCGCTTATATTCAAGATATCTGCAGTCGAAAAAAGATGCGTATTGATTATGTCCAAATCTTTTCTTGCTATAAATTCGACAATATTTCCATCTTTATCATAAAAATATAAGGCTTCAGCATTCCAATTAGAGAAATCTGCAATAGCTTCACCTTCGCACAATAAAATATTGGTACGCTTTTGAATCCATTGCAATGCTTGTTGAATTTTATACGAAGAAATATTAATAGCAAAATGTGCAGGATGTATGCGTTCTGATTTTACAAAACTTAAAGAAGAAACGCCCATTTTTACAGTAAATTTTTCCGCATCTGAAGCTACCAAAGGCAATTCAAGCACTTGTGTGTAGAAATGCTTTTGTGCTTCTAAATTCGTTGTAAAAAGAGTTAATTCGCTAATTTTCATAGGTTAAAATTACGGTTTTTGACGTGTTTTTTAGCGTGATTTAAAAAGTTATATTTTATATTAAAATAAGCTTTGTTTATGTTGACTTCTAAAGAGATCTCATAATCTAAAAACATTAACTCTTGAATTTCACAACTTTGTCAATTTGTTTACACTAAGCTTACCGAAGCCATAATTTAGTATTCAAAATTACCACATTAGCTTATTAAAAGCTTCTCAACTTCATAAAAAATACTATCTTGTGCGCCTAAAATTTAGACAGATGAAACTATTCAAATCCGTTGATAAAGTATTGGCTCGTATGGGAAGTTCAAAAGCAACTGACCGAGCTTATAATGAGCCTTTAACTGCTGAAAAAATAAAGCAGATTCCAGGAGAACAACTCGCAGCTTCTGAAGCTGGTGGAATGTGGGCTGGAATTCAAGAATTGAATGGTTATGTGTTTATGGAATTGATCGTTTTAGATACCACTAAGATTAAAACCTTTAAAGGAGTTAGTTTAACGTTTTTAGGTGATACTGAATTGACTTTAGAATCTGACAACAAAGAAGTAAACTCTGAATTCTCTGATCTTTTCAATCGTTGGTTGACACAGATTAGTTTTGAAATCTCGAAGAAAGATTTGAATTATATCAAACGAAAAAAATATAATCAAATTCAACTTGATTTTAAGAAGAAATCCTTGATGTTTGAGGTAAAAAAGTGATTTTAACTTCGCTCACAATCTACTTTTTTAGATTGCAAGAATCTCTTAGACAACTTAGTTAAATTGTTTTCGCTATAGTAAAACCGCTATATTATTATCTGAAAAACCAATACCAAGCACCCAAAAACATTACATATCTATGTGCTTGGCATAGTTACGCCATTTCTCAACACAATCTGTGATATCTTGTGGTACTTCCGAGTTAAAACTCATCTTCTCTCCTGTGGTTGGATGAATAAAACCAAGTGTTTTTGCATGCAATGCCTGTCGTGGTAAAATCTTGAAGCAATTTTCTACGAATTGTTTGTATTTTGAAAAGGTAGTTCCTTTTAATATACGTTCGCCTCCATAGCGTTCATCATTGAAAAGTGTATGACCAATATGTTTCATGTGAACACGAATTTGATGTGTACGACCAGTTTCTAGTTGACATGAAATTAAAGTTACATAACCAAATCGTTCAATGACTTTGTAATGTGTTACAGCTGGTTTTCCTTTCTCGGCATCATCGCCTATATATACCGTATTTTGCAGTCTGTTTTTTGGATGACGACCAATATTCCCTTCTACCGTACCTTCATCTTCTTCCACATTTCCCCAAACAAGTGCATAATAGATTCGTTCCGAAGTTTTATCAAAGAACTGCTTTGCCAAATGCGTCATTGCTTCTTCTGTTTTCGCAACTACCAAAAGTCCACTCGTATCTTTATCAATTCTGTGGACCAAGCCTGGACGTTCATTTGAGTTCTTTGGAAGATTGTCAAAATGATATATGAGTGCATTAATCAAGGTTCCTGAGTAGTTTCCATGACCTGGATGTACTACCATTCCTGCAGGTTTGTTTACAACTAATAAATCATCATCTTCATAGACTACATCAATCGGAATGTTTTCTCCTACCAATAAATTCTCGTATGGTGGATATGCAAATAAAACCTTAATAACATCGTTTCCTTTGACTTTGTAATTAGATTTTACAGGTTTATCATTTACATAAATATTGCCGTCTTTGGCAGCTTGCTGAATCTTATTTCGCGTAGCACCTTCTATAAAATTCATCAAATACTTATCTACACGTAAAGGTTGTTGTCCCTTTTCGGCAGTAAAAGAATAGTGTTCGTATAAGTCTTCGGATTCTTCTTGTGGTTGTGGAAAATTATTCTCCTGCATCGTTATCGTTTTCATCAGTACTACTTTGATCTGGTCTTTTTCCATTTCCAAGTATCAATTCTATTTTCGACATTTTTGGAAGTCTATCATTAGGCTTAATGTCTTTACCTTTGTATTTCATTCCCAAAACCATGTCTTTTCCAATATTATCTTTGTAGGTAACTTTTTCTACTTTAAATCCAACAGCCTTCAAGGTAGATTCAGCAGTTCTTCTTGTAATTTGAATTACGTGCGGAACCGACACTTCTCTATACTTAGAAGGATTAATTTTTAAATAGATTTTACGTCCTTCTTTTACTTTTTTTCCTGCTTTTGGATGCTGTTCAATAATAGAAAACGCAGGGTAATCAGGATTATAGTTAATCGTATCTTGTATGAAATAATTTAATTCATTCTCTTCTAGTTTAGCCTTGGCATCTTCAAAAGAAAGCTTCGCCAAATCAGGAACGGTTTTAAATTCTCCATGATTAGTTGAAACATTTAACCATTTTGTGATAAGAAAAACCAAAATGATAATAATTACAACAGCAATTCCTAGTTGTTTTAAAATTACTTTCATTAATGGAACTCGCTCAAAAAAGACTTTGATTGCTCCTAGAAGCTTTTTTAAAAAATTCATCTCTACTACGTTTTTATGGGACAAATATACATACTATTATTACTAATATTCTACTTTGATTTGTCCTCAAATACATTTACTTTCGTTTTTATAACGTTTATTTGAGTTATTTCTTATAAAAATGAAGAAAAATATAGCGATCATTATGGGCGGTTATTCCAGTGAATACGCCATTTCATTAAAAACTGGAAATGTTGTGTACACACATTTAAATAAAACACTGTACAATCCATATAAAGTACATATTTTTCGAGAAAAATGGGTATGTGTTACTACTGATAACAAAGAATTACCAATAGATAAAAATGATTTTTCTCTAATTATTGACGGCACCAAAATTACTTTTGATTGTGTTTTTAATGCTATTCATGGAACGCCAGGCGAAGATGGATATATGCAAGGATATTTGGAACTTTTAGGAATTCCGCACACGAGTTGTGGAATGTACCAAGCTGCCTTGACTTTTAATAAACGTGATTTATTGTCTACTTTGAAACCCTACGGAATCAAATGTGCCACTTCCTATTATTTGAATACTGGTGATACTGTTGATGAAACTGCGATTGTTGATATAGTTGGCTTGCCTTGTTTTGTAAAAGCAAATAAAGCTGGAAGTAGTTTTGGAGTTTCTAAAGTACATGAAATTTCAATGTTACAAAATGCAATTGATGTCGCTTTTAAAGAAGATGATGAAATTATTATTGAATCATTTTTGGATGGTGTAGAAGTTTCTGTTGGTGTTATTAATTATAGAGGAACTGTTACTGTATTGCCTATTACAGAGATTGTTTCTGAAAATGATTTCTTTGATTATGAAGCTAAGTATTTAGGACAATCACAAGAAATTACACCTGCTCGAATTTCTCCGGAACTCACAGAGAAAGTCTCTAAAGTAGCGAAAAGCATTTATAAAATTCTAAAAATGGAAGGCTTTTCGCGAAGTGAATTTATTTTTAAAGATGACGAACCTTATTTGTTAGAAGTAAATACAGTTCCTGGAATGACCGAAGAAAGTATTTTACCGCAGCAAGCCATAGAAGCTGGAATTTCTCTTGAAGATTTATTTGGTAATGCTGTTGCGCTGGCTTTAGCTAAAAAGTAGTACCTTGTCATTGTTTTTACACAGATCTATATAAAATGAAACGAGCTATTTTCCCAGGATCTTTTGATCCCATTACGTTAGGACATTACGATATTATAAAACGCGGCATCACATTATTTGATGAGGTTATTGTTGCTATTGGTGTCAATTCTGCAAAGAAGTATATGTTTACGTTGGAGCAGCGAAAGAAATTTATTGAAGATTCTTTTGAGGATGAACCGAAAGTGAAAGTAGTTACCTATGAAGGTTTAACTGTAGATTTTTGCCTAAAACACAATGTAGATTTTATTTTACGTGGATTGCGAAATCCTGCTGATTTTGAGTTTGAGAAAGCCATTGCGCATACCAATCGTGATTTAGCTCCGATAGAAACTATTTTTTTACTAACTGCTGCTAGCACTTCTTATATTTCATCTTCTATTGTTCGTGAAGTTATTCGCCACAATGGAGACTATACATTGTTAGTTCCAGATACCGTTCGTGTTTAACTGGAAGCGACTTCAGATATTTTTGCGTAAAATTCTTCTGTGACGAATGGTTTTGAAATATAATCGTTCATTCCTGCAGATTTTATTTTCTCTGCGGTATCTTCTAAAGTAGTTGCTGTTAAAGCAATAATTGGAATTTTTGAATTGAATCGTCGTATTTCTCGTGTCGTTGCATATCCGTCCATTTCAGGCATGTGAATATCCATCAGTATCACATCAAATATCTCTTCTTGTAGTTTTTTAATTGCATCAAAGCCATTATTTGTAATCCTACAAACGGCTTCCTTTTTGGTAAGTATTTTTTGTGTTAGTAATTGATTGATTTTATTGTCATCAACGATTAATATCTTGAGCCCTTTTAAAATATCATGATTTTCTTTCTTCTCAATTTCTGGTTCCGCAAAGTCTTTTTTCAATGTTAAATAGAAATAAAATATAGAACCTTTTCCCTCTTCACTTTCAATTTTTATATCACTATCCAAAATCGTTAATAGTTTTTTTACGATTGCCAATCCTAATCCCGTACCACCATATTTACGATTTACTTGCATGGATTCTTGTGAAAAGTCATCAAAAATTATTTTTTGTTTTTCTTTGGAAACTCCTATTCCATTATCAACTACACTGAAAAACAATTCCATAGCATCGCTCGTTTCCTTTACGTTTTTTACTGAAATTGTAATGTCTCCGTTTTTTGTAAATTTTATAGCATTTCCAATGAGGTTGATGAGTATTTGAGATATTTTTAAAGAATCTCCTTTTACTTTTTTAGGAATGCTTTCATCTAAAGTGATGACTATCTTATTTCCGTTATCGTTAATCGAAGTCCGCAAGGAATCAACAATATCACTAATTAAAGTTCTTAAATCAAACGAAACAGATTCAATTTCTATTTTTTTAGCATCAATTTTATTGATATGTAATACATTATTAATCAAAGCTAATAGGTGTTTTCCTGAAAAGTTTAATGATGTTAAATACTCTTCTTGATCTACCCTAGGATTTTCTTTTAATAGAATATCTGACAATCCAATAACTGCATACAATGGAGTTCGTAACTCATGCGATATTATAGAAAAAAAGTTTGCTTTGATCTCAGAAGCTTGCTCCGTTTTTTGTTTTGCTAAAGCAAGTTCATTTTTCTTTTTATACAACTGATATACTATGATAAGTACTGAAATCAATAATGCGATGATGACGAATGTTAGTATTTTAAATTTTTGAATGGTTCGTGCCTGTTGTTTTTTTTCGTTTTCAACAATAGACATTTTTTCCTCCCCTTCTTGTATTTTATAGACTAACTTTAAGCGTTCAGCAGTGGTATTTTTTTCCACTTCATAACTCTTCTTTTCATAAAATACATGTTGTAAAAGAGCGTCATTAGCTTTGACTAAATCATTTTGTTCATTATGAATATTATAGTATATCTCGTATGATTTTGAATTCAAATCATAATATTCTCCTTCATCATTTATACGAACTGCTTTTTGTAAACTTTCAATAGCTTCTTCATATCGCTTTTGTCTATAAAATGCTTTTCCCAATAGTAAATGACCGTATGCTAAATTACGTTTGCGTTGTGGAATTTGTTTACTTATTTCAATACTTTTATTAAAAAAGGCAATGGCTTTTTCTTCATTATGTTGATCTAAATATACTCTACCAGTATTGAATAATGGGTCTGCTGCTACAGTAATATCATTTTTCAAATCAGCTATGGCTAATGCTCTTTCAAACAGTTGTAAAGCCGCCGAATATTCTTTTTTGTAGTAATGAAGAATTCCCAAATTATTGAGTGTTCTCCCTAACTGAATTGAGTCGCTTATTTTGGCTTGAATTTTAGACGCTTTGAGCATGTATTCATACGCCTTATCTCTTTCTAATAATCTTGCATAGGTAACACCAAGCGTATTATATCCTCTAGCTATTAAGGAATCATTTTGTAGTTCTTTGGCATTTTTTAGGGCAATGAGAGCATAATCGAGAGAAGCGGACAGTTGATATTTTTCACCTAAAGTAAAAGATTTTTCTAATAATAAAACACTACTATCTCTCAGCTTTTTTTTATCAGTTTGTGCTGAGGCAGCCACGGTAAAAAGCAAAAACAAAGTCCAAAATACTGATATTTTATTCAGATAGTTCCATTTCATGTTGACTCAATTAAATAAATGATACTCAGCAAAAAACTACTAAGAGTTGTTAAACTACATATATTTCTGAATCAAAGCAAATAATTGTGGAGCTTCAAAAGGTTTAATAATCATATCATTCATTCCCGAATTTACAATTTTTGGCAAGCTATCATCCAAAGAAACTGCCGTAAAAGCTATAATTGGCACTTTTTTATTGAATTTTCTAATGACTGTTGTTGCTTCGTAACCGTCCATTTCTGGCATGTGAATGTCCATCAAAATTAAATCGTAATAATTGTTCTTTACAGCTTCTATTGCTTCTGCTCCACTCTCAACAATATCAGCAGTGATCTTTTTAGTAGAAAGAATCTTTTGTGTCAACATCTGGTTGATTTTATTATCATCAACTACCAACATTTTTAGATGACTAAAGTCTATATCATCAATATGAATTTCGATATTTGAATCAATATTTTCAGTTGCTTTTGGGAAACGAATGTCAAATGTAAATGTAGTCCCTACATTTTCTTTACTTTGTAAATGAATGTCACTGTTATAAACTTCTAAAAGCTTTTTTACAATGGACAATCCTAAACCAGAACCTTGATATTCTTCATTAACCGCATCATGGTTTTGCGAAAACATTTCAAACACCTTTTCTTGTTTTTCTTTCGGAATTCCGATTCCAGTATCTTGCACACAAAAATGTAATTGTACATCTTCCTCTGTTTCGTCAACTTTTTCAACACTTAAACGAATAGTTCCTTTTTTCGTAAACTTAATGGCATTACTAATAAGGTTGATGAGTATTTGAGAAATTTTCAAACTATCACCTACTAATAATTCTGGAATTTCAGTATCATACGCGATATTAAGTTCGTTTTCACGATCTTTTATCAACAAGTCAAATGATTTAATGATATTGTCAATATTTGCCTTTAAATTAAATGTAGAAGCACCAATAGTAATGGTATTATCTTCCAATTTATTTGCTTGTAGAATATTATTTACTAATGAAAGCAAATGATCACCCGAAAATTTTAGCGACTTCAAATATTGCTGTTGTGAATCTCTTGGATTTTCCTCCAACAACAAATGTGTAATTCCAGTAACCGCATACAAAGGTGTTCGCAATTCATGACTCATTATGGAGAAAAAGTTTGACTTCGTTTTTGAAGTCATTTCTGCTTTCAACTTTGCTTCTTCTAATTTATTGTACTTGATCCTTAAAAGCTTGTTACTTTTTATCTTTTTATAAATAGCTTTGATGATCAATGCACCTAAGAAAAGGCAGCCCAAAAGCAACAAGACAATAATGACTATTACTACTTTAAATCGGTTAACAATAATGCTTTTTTGGTAGTTTTTTTCTTCTAAAACATCGAGCTTAATTTGATCTTTACTTAAACTATAATTTGTTAACAATTCTTCTTCTAAACTATTTAGATCTTTATCTAACCCTTTTTTTAAGTTCTTTTGATAACTCAATAAGGCTTCTTTTTCTTTATCAATTTCACCTTTAACCTTATAGATTTCAGCTAATATTTTGTACGAAGTTGCTAGATCGTTTACATGTATATATTCGTTTAAAATATGTTTTTCTAGAAATTTTTGGGCATTATCAAAATCATCCAGGTGATAATACGCATCTCCTTTGGTAAACTCTAAATAGTTCATTCGAGCTGTAAAAAAGACTTTATCATCAGTAGAAGCTTTCACTCGTGCTTCCATCTCAGCAACTAACTTAAGTACGCTTCCATATCGCTTTTCCGCTTGTAGTACAGCTATCTTAGCCCAATCTAATAATAAAATATCTTCTACCTTTTGCGTAGTTTTAGCAATAGCATATCCTTTTTTTAAGTATTGATGACATTCTCTATATTTCTCTTGTTGTATCATCATCCGAACTAAGTCATGATATACCAATGATATCTTGTGTTTGTTACCAAGTTGTTTAAGAAGTTTTAGAGATTTTTCATAGTATTTTTCAGCCTTAGCCAAATATTCCATTCGTTTATACGTAAAAGCCAACGTGTAATAAGAATTAGCCAATGCAATATCATCTTCATTGTTTGTTGAGTGTTGTATGGCGATATAATTATATGAAAGTGCTTTCCCAAAACTAAAATCGCGCGCCAAATGAAATGCTGTATTATTCAATGCAAAGATGCTATCTGTGGATACTTCTTGCGCGTTCAATTGAATACAAGTAAACATATAAATGACAATATTTAGTATACAATTTTTATTCACTTGTTTTGTGTATTACGTAATCTATTTTATCGTACAACATTTCAGGCTCAAAAGGCTTACTGATGACACCACTGATTTTTGTATCAACTACTTTTGAATAGGCTTCCGAAATTTCCATGGCTGTCAATAGAATGATCGGAATATTGTTATTGTTTTCTCTAATTTTCTGAATAGTTTCCAAACCGTTTAGTTTCGGCATAAACATGTCCATTAGAATGAGATCAAAATCTTGTTTTTCTATAATATCAAGTGCAGAAAACCCACTTAGCACAACTTTAGTATTTATTTGTTGACGTTCCAAAATCTTTTGTGTCAACAGTCCATTTACAGCATTATCGTCTACAATTAAAATACTCAAGCCTTCAAAATTGTATGTTTTATTTTCAAATACAATTTCATCTTCTGTTTCAGATACCGAAACTTTTTTCAATTCCAGTTCGAAATAAAATTCTGTCCCTCTATCTAAAACACTTCGCAAATGGAGTTTTGACTTTAATACTTTTAATAGATTATTTACCGTTGTTAATCCCAAACCTAAGTCTATATATCCATTGTTTTCGCTCAATACAATTCCTTTTTCGAGATTTTCGAAAACAACATGCTTTTTTTGTTGTGGAATGCCCAAACCATTGTCTTTTACAGAAAATTTTAATCGAATGGTTTCATTGGTTTCTCCTATTTGACTAATTTTTAATCGAATATTAGATTCCATATTATAACGAACCGCATTGTCTAGTAGATTGAATAAGATTTGAGAAATTTTTAAACTATCACCAAGTAATTGCGTTGGGATACTTTCGTCTATTTTGACATCAATGTTATTGCGGTTTTCTTTTACCAGAAAGTTGACTGAAGTAATGACATTTTTTACATTTTTTTGCAAGTCAATATTTTCTTCTATAGCTTCCATTTTACTGGCTTCAATCTTATTCATTTGAAGAATATTATTGATAATAGCTAATAAATGTTCTCCTGAAAATTTTAACGATTTTAAATACCGTTCTTGAAATTTTTCTGGTTTTTCTAACAACAATAAATTGGTCATTCCAATGATAGCATACAGAGGTGTACGCAACTCATGACTGATTAAGGAAAAGAAGTTTGCACGAATTTTGGATACATTTTCGATTTGCTTTTTTGCTTCAATCAACTGCCTATTTTGTCCACTTAACAATGCATTTGTTCGAACTCTTGCGCGTTGATTCAGATAAAAAACACCTGTTAACATTACCAAAATCACCAAGATCACAACAAAAATGGTTGTCAACTTTTGATAATTTTCAATATAAATTTCTTTTGTTTCTTGATCTTTCTCAATAGTCTCTAAACGATCTTCATATTCATCAATTCCGTACTTCAAAACAATTTCTGAAAGCAACTCTTCTTTTTTGTGCAAATTGTACAACTCGTAAGATTCAATGTGTTTTGTTAGCGCTGCCAGTTCTTCTTCCATTTGTCCTTGCTTGGCATAGATTTCAGCTAAATCTTTATGAGTTAATGCTAGTAATTCCAAGTGTTGTTTATTAGATACATCACTCATGGAAATTACTTCTTTGTAATGCGCTTCAGCCTCACTTGTTTTTTCTTGCCCAAATAAAGCTTGTCCAATAAAATAATGAGCTGTTGGTAGGATTCTAGATTCTGAAAGATTGTTTGTATTTGTTGTACAAAATGCAATTACTTTATTAAAACAATCTTCTGCTTTTTCGAATTCTTTTTGACTTAAATAAAGTTGTCCTATATTATATTTTGGATAGATAGAACTAACATCATTTGGAAACTTTTTTGAGAGTTCTAAACTAAGTCGTAACTGTTCCTCTGCTTTTTCTGGCTGATCATTTCTAAATAGATAATAACCTATGTTATTATATATTTTCATCAACCCTTTTTCATTGTTTGTACGCTTGTAATACGATGCTGCATTTTTATAGTTTTCAATTGCTAAATCACCCAAACTCATTCGAATATAGACAATCCCAAATGTTCGATAACTTTCAGCTATTAAACTGTCGTTTGCAACAAGTGTTGCTTGTCTTAACGCACGTTCACTATATGTAATTGCTTTGCTGAATTTTCGCTTAACGGAAAGTTCTTTTGCTGCTATTTGAAGTTTGATGATGCTATCCTTACTTATGCTTTGGGTGCTCTCAGTCTGTCCATGCATTGTTGAAGCAAAGACAATAAGCAGTAATAACACTCGTATGGTAGTCATGTTTTAGTAAGTAGGCTATAATCAGGGTAAAAGATACAAAATTTAGCTATCTTTTTTACTTTTTAGTGGTACTTACATAAGATTATTTTTGTAAATCCATCATTACATAATATCTTGGATCATCAACTGCATCTTCAATCACATTTGCTAATTTAGGTGAAGCTTTTATCATTAGGGCTTTACAGTCTTCACTTAAATGTTTGATGCGTAATTGTTTTCCAGCTGCTTCATATTTTTGTGTTAAGTTAAAAATAGCTTCCAATGCAGAATGATCTGAAACTCTCGATTCCATAAAATCAATCACCACTATATCCGGATCATTTTTTACATCAAATTTACTATTGAATGCTTGGATACTTCCAAAGAATAATGGTCCAAAGATCTCGTATAATTTTGTTCCATCTTCCAAAACTTTTTTACGTGCACGAATACGTTTAGCGTTTTCCCAAGAAAATACCAAGGCAGAAATAATCACACCTGCAATAACAGCTACGGCTAAATCTTTCCAAACCGTAATTAATGAAACCGCAATTAATACAATAGCATCACTAATAGGTATTTTATTCAAAATTCTAAAACTACTCCAAGCAAACGTTCCAATTACTACCATAAACATTACGCCTACTAATGCTGCAATAGGAACTTGTTCAATCAGTCCAGAAGCAAAAAGAATAAAACACAATAAAGCAACAGCCGCTACAATTCCAGAAAGTCTTCCACGTCCACCACCTTTTATATTGATAATTGATTGTCCAATCATAGCACAACCTCCCATTCCTCCAAAAAGTCCATTTAAAATATTAGCGCCACCTTGTGCCAAACATTCGCGGTTTCCATTTCCACGTGTTTCGGTCAATTCGTCCACTAAGTTTAAGGTCATTAATGATTCTATCAATCCAATCGCTGCTAAGATAAACGCGTAAGGCATCATAATCCATAAGTTACTCCAAGACCACAATTCAGCAGAAAATATGCCTGATTGAAATGTTGGCAAACCTCCCTTTAGTCCTGTAGACTCTCCATTACTACCGTCAACAATAAAGGATTTTACGGTAGCTACATCGTCAACATTCCCTAAAATCACAATCGCAGAAACCACAATAATAGCAATTAAAGCTTCTGGCAATTTCTTTGTTAATTTTGGCAATCCCCACATGATTAACATGGTCAATCCAACCAAACCAAGCATAAGTAAAAAACTAGTATTATTGAATAATGAATTCAACCATTCTCCCGTATTTGACCAAAAAGAAATTCCCTCAGGTGCTATAGTTGGAAACATTTCTAGTTGCGACATAAAAATCACAATCGCCAAACCATTTACAAATCCCATCATCACAGGATGCGGAATCAAACGAACAAATTTTCCAAGTTTAAAAGCGCCGGCTGCTGCTTGAATCACACCAACCATCAATAAGGTAATGAATAAGAACATCAATCCTTGATCTTCAATTCCAGTTTCCAAACCTAATTCATTTCCTTTTGCTACCAAAGCAACCATTACAACTGCCATAGCTCCTGTAGCTCCAGAAATCATTCCTGGTCGTCCACCGAAAATTGCCGTGATCAATCCCATCATAAAAGCTCCATACAAACCAACCATTGGCGGAACACCTGCCACAAAGGCAAAGGCAACAGCTTCAGGCACTAAAGCCAAAGCAACCGTCAATCCACTTAAAATATCATTCTTGGCATTTGCCGCACGTTTTCTAATAAACTCAGTCATACTAATTTGCTATTATGATTCTTCTAAAAAATAAGAAGCGGCAAAAATACAGCTATTATTTTGTCCTGCAAGTTTTTAAGAATATCAAATAAGGAATAACAAGCTTTTCATAACAATTGCAATATGTATTGTTGAATTTGTAAAGTTTTCTTTAAAAGGAAATGATGCATCGCATTACAGAGGTATTTATTCTATTTTTTTACCTAAGTTTGAAAAGCCAAAAATCATTTTCATGAAAAAACTGCTATTCATTTTTTGTATTTCTATTTGTATTTCATGCAATTCTGAAAAGAAAGAAATAAAAACTACCTACGATTTCACTACTATTTTTGAAAAATCAGGAGGAACACAAACACCAACCTATCCTGAAGTGATTACTTTTTATAAAAATTTAGCGGAACAATATGATGAAATTAATTTAGAAGCGATCGGAAATACAGATGCTGGTAAACCTTTGCATTTAGTTACCTTTAGCCCTGATGGCAAATTTGATTTTGATGCGATTCGAAACGAGAAGACCATTTTATTAGTCAATAATGGAATTCATCCAGGAGAAAGTGATGGAATTGATGCAACAATGATGCTAATGCGCGATTTGGCTAGCGGAAAAAAAGAAGCGCCTAAAAATGTAGTTATTGCAACGATTCCGGTGTATAATATTGGTGGAAGTTTGAACCGAAACTCAGGGACAAGAGCCAATCAAAATGGTCCAGAAGCGTATGGTTTTCGTGGAAATGCCCAAAATTATGACTTGAATCGTGATTTTATAAAGTCAGATACCCGAAACGCCAAAGCTTTTGCTGAAATTTTCCACAAAGTACAACCCGATGTTTTTGTAGATAATCATGTGAGTAATGGTGCCGATTACCAATATACTTTGACACACTTATTTACACAACATAACAAATTAGGTCATGAAGCAGGCGAATTTCTTCATAATACTATGATGCCCGATTTGGAAACTACATTGTTAAAAAATAATTGGGACATTACGCCGTATGTAAATGTTTATGGACGTACGCCTGATAGTGGATTTTCTCAATTTATGGATTCACCGCGTTATTCTACGGGATACACTACCTTATTTAACACTTTAGGTTTAATGGTTGAAACCCACATGCTAAAGCCCTATAAACCGCGTGTAGAAGGAACTTATGCATTAATGGAAGCATTGATTGAAAACATAGAAACCAAACAGCACGCAAACATTAAATCCATTCGTAAAAAAACACACGAATCTTTTTTAAACTCCAAAACATATCCTGTGCAATGGACATTAGACCGCGATCAAAAGTCTGTGTTAAATTTTAAAGGGTATGAAGGTGCATTTGTGGAAAGTGAAGTCACTGGTCAAAAGCGATTGAAATATGACAAAACAAAACCTTTTACAAAAGAGGTTGATTATTTTAATTTTTTCAAGACCACCAAAGAAGTTGTTGTTCCAAAGGCATATGTAATTCCGCAAGGGTGGCACAACATCATAGAGCTTTTACAACTAAACAATGTTACCCTAAATACAATTCAAAACGATACACTTATTGATGTAGAAGTCTACCACATCAAAGATTTTCAAACTTATACAAATCCGTTTGAAGGACATTATACACATTACAACACAGAAGTAACTAAGAACTTGCAAAAAATAGGTTTCAAACAAGGTGACTTCATCGTAAACACAGATCAACCTGCATTCCGTTATTTACTAGAAACACTAGAACCTGAAGCTGTTGACTCGTTTTTTAATTGGAATTTCTTTGATACTATTTTACAACAAAAAGAAGGTTTTTCTGCCTATGTATTTGAAGATGAAGCCAAAGAATTATTGGAAAAAAATCCTGATTGGAAGTCTGAGTTTGAAACATTAAAAGCTAGAGATAAAGAATTTGCAAAGAGTGCTTCACAACAATTACGATGGATTTACAAAAAATCGAATCATTACGAAAAAGCACATTTACGCTATCCTATTTTTAGAATTCTTAAATAATTTGTTCTGTGTAAATATTTTTTGATTTGTACACTGAACGAATCCGAAGTGTACAGATTAGAATAACAACTTTATATTTTCATAAGAATTTTCAAGTGCTATTTTAGCATCTGCATCATTTTTCCAAACAACTTCCATAATATCCTCTTCAAATTGAGGAAGTAGCTCACCATCATACGCAGTTTTCATTTGATACCAATGTGTGAGTTTTAAGCGATATTCACCATTTCGTCTGAAAATATGATAGGTTTGCATTAAAAAATCCGTAATCTCCAAATTTTTCACTCCTGTTTCTTCTTCCACTTCTCTAATGGCAGTTTCTTCAATATTTTCACCTTTTTCGGTTTTTCCTTTTGGCAAATCCCACTTTCCATTTCTAAAAATAAACAAGGTTTCGCCTTTATCATTTTTCACCAAACCTCCCGCCGCTTCTACCAAAGGCAGCTTCGTAGATAGTAAAGGAAGTAATTCTTCCCCATTATCGTCATAAAGTATCGCTTTATCTATTTTCCCAGCGTTCAATCTTCCTATAAGCCACTCTAAATCAACATCTTTTAATAAATAAATGTCGGAAATTTCACTCTTTTGAACTTCATTTGATAGAATAATAAGCTTCTCATTGATAAAAACTTTATACATTTGCATTATGATTTTTGATAAGAATACAGCTAAAAAGACTGCCGAATTATTGTTGCAAATTAACGCAATTAAATTACAACCACAAGAACCTTTTACATGGGCATCAGGTTGGAAATCGCCAATATACTGTGACAATAGAATTACTTTATCGTTCCCACCAATACGAAATTACCTGAGAGAACAGTTTGCAAAACACATTGATAAAGAATACGGAAAGCCTGATGTTATTGCTGGTGTGGCTACTGGCGCTATTGGAATTGGAATTTTAGTAGCTGAATATTTAGGAGTTCCTTTTGTTTATGTAAGACCAGAAGCTAAAAAGCACGGGCGACAAAATCAAATTGAAGGATTAATTCAAAAAGGACAAAATGTTGTCGTGGTAGAAGATTTGATTAGCACAGGAAAAAGTAGTTTAAATGCCGTTAAAGCATTAGATGCGGCTGAGGTAAATGTAAAAGGAATGGTTGCCATTTTTTCGTATAATTTTGATATTTCTAAAGAAAATTTTGAAAATGCTAGTGTCAATTTACATACCTTAAGCAACTACGAAAATCTTTTAGAACAAGCCTTAGACACCAATTATATTACTTCCGCAGAACTAGAGACCTTGCAAAATTGGCGAAAAGATCCTGCAAATTGGAATGCTAATTGATTAATTACTGAAATATAACAACAATGAACATAGAAAGCCCAAAAGTAAGCGTAAACAAATCTCCTCAAGAGCTTTACGATTTTTTGACGAATGTTGAAAATTTTGAAAAATTAATGCCTGAAAACATTAGTAAATTTGAAGTTTTAGCAGAAGGAAAATTCCTTTTTGCCCTAAAAGGAATGCCAGAAATTATATTAAAATTAAAAGAAAGCACACCAAATAGCAAAGTTGTTTTAGGTGCCGCTTCTGATAAATTACCTTTTACACTTATTGGAAACATTCAGGAAACTGGAGAAGGAAAAAGTGACGCACAATTAGTGTTTGAAGGGAAATTTAATCCAATGATGTCTATGATGATCAAAGGACCAATTAGCAAATTCGTGAATACACTCGCTGAGAATATGAGTAAATTATAATTTAATAAGATATAGTATCCTTTTAAAAGCTGAATGAGTGAAATCTTATTCAGCTTTTTTGTTTTATCAATTTTATATTTCTTTAAGATAAATTCGTTGCTAAGGTATCAGGATACATTCCCATATTATAACGATGTTGTCATGATTCGTCTTTGCGAAACACAATTGTGAAAATATCATGCTTCAAAGAACGAATACGTAGTACGACAAACAAATTGCTACGTCTTTTTGCTTCTAGCAAAGACCTATCTAACATGTCTAAAAGCAAAGCAAGTCTAACTAATACATCAACTTAATTTCTTTCAAATCATAAGCTGCCACAATCTCATCTTCTAGGAGCACATTGAGTTTTCCATCTTCGGCAACACCCTGAATAAAGCCCATAAAAAACTCACCATTGATATTTTGAAAAGTAGAAGGTTTATCTTTTCTGAATAACAAAGATTCATATTCTAACTTAAGTGTTTCAAGAAAACGTTCTGTAATCAAAGCTGCATATTTTTTTAATTGTGTAGCAATATGAAACATCACTTCATCTAAGTCAAAATGAATTCCTGTAATTTCTTTTAAGGAAGAAGCGTTTAAATTTATATCAAAATCTGTCTGATTCACATTCAAGCCAATTCCGATAATAGCTGCTGTCATTTTGCTATTTTGTATGACATTTTCAATTAAAATTCCACATATTTTTTGATTCTCTGACAAAATGTCGTTTGGCCATTTAATCGCCAATTTAGGAATTTGAAAATGCTTTAATGCGTTATAAATTGCCAATGAAGTGGCCATACTGATGTAGAATTGTTCTTCATTTTCCAAACAAGAAACCTTTTTAAACACACTAAACGTAAGGTTTTTACCTTTTTCGGAAATCCACTTCGTCCCCATTTGACCTTTCCCAGAAGTTTGAGTTGCAGCAGTGACTATTGTAAAATCATCTAATTTTTCATCCAAACTAAGCTGTCGTAAGTAAGTGTTTGTTGAATCAATGGCATCAAGTTTGATTATTTTCATCGTATATTTAAAAAACTTTAGATATTCTTATGATAAAGGAGTTACAAATAACATTTAAAAGTAATACTTTTGTATAAAATATAAATAATTGAATGACAAAAACTAAGGTAAGCACTGATCAATTGATTACAGGCATCATAAAAGGGATAGAAGAAGTAAAAGGAAATGATATCACCATCTTAGACTTACGCGAAATAGACAATACAGTTTGTGACTACTTTATCATATGCAATGGTACCTCTAATACTCAAGTAAATGCCATTGTAGGTTCAGTTCAAAAAATGGTTAGTAAAGAACTTAAGGACAAACCTTGGCACATAGAAGGTGCAGAAAATGCTGAATGGGTACTAATGGATTATGTAAACGTGGTAGTACATGTATTCCAAAAGCACATACGAGAGTTTTATGACATCGAAGGACTTTGGGGAGATGCTAAAGTAACTTCTATTCAAGCAAATTATTAAAAATTACATTTTAATTTAATGGCAAGAGACAACAATAACATGACAAAAAAACCGAAGTTTAGTCCATATTGGATTTATGGTTTAATCGGAGTTTTTCTCCTTTTCTTAATACTTTCTAATGATTCTGGATCTGCTGATAAAGTAAGTTTTTCAAAATTTAAAGAACTTGTTCAGTACAATGATATTAAGAAAATTGAGGTTGTAACAAATACAAAAGAAGCGCGCATCTATTTAAAAGATGGCGCAGATGATAAAGATATTTACAAAGGAATTCTCAATAGAAGATCCGGTATTTTCATGATGGGTGATAATCCTGATTTTTCAATCAGATACTTAAACCTTGAAAATTTTGAAAATTTTCTAAACCAAGTAAAAGAAAAAGAGAAGTTAGACTTTGAAATTGCTTCCGATCAGCAAGACAATACCATTTCTAGCTTTATTTTTAGCATTTTACCCTTTGTATTAATCATTGGAGTTTGGATTTTCATTATGCGTAGAATGTCTGGTGGAGGCGCTGGCGGGGGAGGCGGACAGATTTTCAATATTGGAAAATCGAAAGCAAAACTGTTTGATGAAAAAACAGACATGAAAACATCGTTTAAAGATGTTGCTGGATTAGAAGGAGCAAAAGAAGAAGTACAAGAAATTGTTGACTTCTTAAAGAATCCTGAAAAATATACTTCTCTAGGTGGAAAAATTCCAAAAGGAGCTTTATTAGTAGGACCTCCAGGAACTGGTAAAACATTATTAGCAAAAGCAGTAGCTGGAGAAGCAAAGGTACCTTTCTTCTCTCTTTCAGGTTCTGATTTCGTAGAAATGTTTGTAGGAGTTGGTGCTTCGAGAGTACGTGACTTGTTTAAACAAGCCAAAGAAAAATCGCCTGCAATTATCTTTATTGATGAAATTGACGCAATTGGCCGTGCACGTGGAAAAAATAACTTTACAGGTTCTAACGACGAACGTGAAAATACATTAAACCAGTTATTAACTGAAATGGATGGTTTTGGTACCAATACAAACGTTATTGTAATGGCAGCAACCAACCGTGCAGACATTTTAGATAAAGCCTTGATGCGTGCTGGTCGTTTTGACAGACAGATTTATGTAGATTTACCAGACATTAGAGAGCGTAAAGAAATCTTTGAAGTACATTTAAAGCCACTTAAAAAAGCTGATAACTTAGATACTGACTTTTTATCAAAACAAACACCAGGTTTCTCTGGAGCAGATATCGCCAATGTTTGTAACGAAGCTGCTTTAATTGCTGCTAGAAAAGGAAAGAAAGCGGTTGAAAAGCAAGATTTCTTAGATGCTGTTGATAGAATTGTAGGTGGACTAGAGAAGAAAAATAAAATCATTACACCACAAGAAAAGAAAACAGTTGCCTTCCATGAAGCAGGACACGCTACAGTAAGTTGGTTATTGCAATATGCTGCTCCGTTGGTAAAAGTTACCATTGTCCCTAGAGGTCAGTCCTTAGGAGCTGCTTGGTATTTACCAGAAGAACGTATGTTGGTACGTACAGAACAAATGCTAGATGAAATGTGTGCTACTTTAGGAGGACGTGCTGCCGAAAAAGTAATATTTAACAAGATTTCTACTGGAGCGTTAAGCGATTTGGAAAAAGTAACCAAACAAGCACGCGCCATGGTAACTGTATATGGTTTGAATGAAAAAATTGGAAACTTGACGTACTACGATTCAAGTGGCAACGACAACGGTTTCTCTAAACCATATAGTGAAGAAACCGCAAAGACCATAGACGAAGAAATCTCTAAAATTGTAGAAAATCAATACGATAGAGCACTTCAAATATTAGAGCAAAATAAAGATAAGTTAACAAAGCTTGCGGAATTACTTTTAGAAAAAGAAGTTATTTTCAAAGATGACTTAGAGGGAATTTTCGGTAAGAGACCGTTTTCAAAATCTGATAGTACAGATGATTCAGAAGAGTAAATTCTGAACTCACAAAATATTTCTCTTTAAAAAGTCTCGAATTATCTTTAGTATAATTCGAGATTTTTTATCTTTACATTAATTTTTCCAAATCAAAAACTACAATTGACTCTATGAGTCTTTTCAAAAAAATTTTCGGCTCCAAATCCAAACCTCAACAGGATACGAATCCTGTAGAAGAGCGCGGAAAATATATGCCACAAATTGAACTTCCTATTGACGAGCGTTTTACTATCAATTTTCGTAAAAACGGTGGAAAATTCCTATATTGTGATTCTTACACTGATGTATACGATAGTTTAGAAAGTATTCTTTTAGAAAACAACTGGGAAGAAAAAGATGTATTGTGTTTTGATAATGAACTACAAGAGCGATTTGACAATTTTGACATGAAATTTTCTCGCATTAACATGAATGCGAGCTTTTATTTGTCTGCTTGCGAATATTTAATTGCTGATAACGGTTCCATTTTAGTTTGTTCTAAACAAATTAAAGAAAAAAAGCTCAACGACTTACCTGACAATTTTGTCATTCTGGCTACAACAAGCCAATTGGTTACTACTATTGGTGAAGGATTACGCGGTATTAAAAATAAATACAAATCTAATATTCCAAATAACATTACTACGATCAAGCATTTTCAAGTACAGCAAGAAAAGGACTTTTTATCGTATGGAAGTAGCTCAAAAAACTTATATTTGCTGCTCTTGGAAGACCTGTAGAATGAAAGAATTTTTAACTCGATCTTTAACTGGATTAATTTTTGTAACCCTATTAATTTGTTCAGTATATTACTCACAATCAGCTATTTTTGCTGTATTTACCATTTTTGGTTTATTGTGTATGTATGAATTTAGCAAACTCATTGACTTAAAAGGCTTTGTTCAATATATCATCTTTTTAGTAACGCTTAGCGTTTTTGTATTTTGGAAACAATTACAACCCGAAATAAAAATCGAGGAAGCAACACTCATTCTTTTAGTGTTTTCTATGTTTGTGTCATTATTTCTCATTCGAGATTTATTTAGTAAAAAAATAATTCCTCAGTTTGAATATAAAAAATACTTGCTTGCTACGTTTTATATGAGTAGTAGTTTTGCATTTTTATTACTAATACCTAATGCTACAGAAACCTACGAACCATACATCATTTTAGGTAGTTTTATTCTGGTTTGGGTAAATGATTCTTTTGCATACTTAACAGGAAAAAATTTCGGAAGGCAAAAACTATTTGCGCGCATTTCGCCAAAGAAAACAGTAGAAGGATTTTTAGGCGGTTTGCTTTTTTCTTGTATTGCTAGTTATTTTATAGCTAAATTTACAGAAACTCTGAGTTTTAGCAGCTGGCTCATCATGGCAATCATCATCAGTTCTATCGGAACCATTGGTGATTTGATTCAATCAAAGTTTAAAAGACAAGCAAACGTAAAAGATAGCGGTTCTATAATGCCTGGACACGGCGGAATTTATGACCGATTGGATAGCATGATATTTTCAGCACCATTTATTTATTTGTTTTTAAAGATATTACATTATGTTTCATAAAGAAGGCTATAAAATTATCATTGTAACATTTATTATTGTGGCTGCTGTGGTGCTTACAGCAGATAAAATTGATATTGCTTGGATGAAATATCTATTGCAAGGTATTGCAGTAGTATTTTTAATTTTAATTCTACAATTTTTTAGAAACCCAAAACGTGTTACACCTCAAAATGATGCACATGTCATTGCTCCTGTTGACGGAAAAGTGGTTGTAATCGAAGAAGTTTTTGAAAAAGAATACTTTAATGAGAAGCGCTTGCAAGTATCAATTTTCATGTCTCCAATCAATGTACATGTTACTCGTTATGCCATTGGTGGAACTGTAAAATATAGCAAATACCATCCTGGTAAATATTTAGTGGCTTGGCATCCAAAATCGTCTGAAGAAAACGAACGCACTACAATTGTGGTAGAAAATGATACGTACGGACCAATTTTATACAGACAAATTGCTGGTGCATTGGCGAGAAGAATTATAAACTATGCTGAAGAAGGCGATCAAGCTATACAAGGCGAGGATGCAGGATTTATCAAATTTGGATCACGTGTAGATTTGTTTTTACCTTTAGATACAAATATTAACGTACAACTAAATCAAACCGTAAAAGGCGGCGTCGATGTAATTGCTATGAAATAATGGGTACTTCTCAACTAGACATAGAATTTTTTGAAGCTGTAGAACGCGTCAATAACTGCTCGGATTCTTTTCCTGCAGATTTTTTGTTGCGATTGTACGCCTACTATAAACGTGCTACCAATAATGATGGTAAACCTAGTAGTAGTCGTCCAATTATCAATGCTTTTAAAATGAACGCATTGTTACAAACTCAAGATATTTCCCCTGAACAGGCTAAACAAGAATATATTCAATTGGTGAATTCGTATTTTGGAGATTAGATTCGCTATTAATCTTAGATTTTTAGATACACTTTGCTTTTAGAATAGGCTTTACCTGTTATATTTTTTTACTTTGACAGCAATATCTGCTTTACTCTCACTTTTAATAATTTCTAAATTTACAAGGATTTTTAGCTTTTATTAATGATTTGAAAAATTATTTTCAAAGATACCTGTCTTCAGGTCGAGTGATTTTGAGAGACAAAAAATTGTATCGAAATCTATTTGGCAATTGCAGTATTTCATAGTATTTCTCGATACAATAAAGCGGAAATTTGCCTCTCTAAGTAACGTTTGTTGGGAATTTAAACAGTATGAGAATTAGTGTTGAGATTTTACTATAGTCACTATAATCAATCTCCAAACTACCAAATTAAGTGACTAGATGAGATGCTGAATCTAGTTCAGTATGGCGAAAGACAGTTTGCCTAAGTAAAAAACAAATTAACAAAAAATGAGCGCTAGCGAATTTCACATAAAGTGAGCTACCGCGAACGCCCATTATCAAATTATTTCATTTTCAAACTAGCACATTGCTATATTGATACATTACTTCAAAGAAGCCAAACTCGCTTTTAAAGTTTCAATCTTGGCAATAGCATCTGCTTCTTTCTTCTTTTCGCTAGCAACAACTTTCTCAGGCGCATTGTTTACAAAACGCTCATTAGATAGCTTTTTACGAACGATTTTTAAAGAACCTTCAACATATTCCAGCTCTTTGGTCAACTTTTCAATTTCTGCTTCCACATCAATATTTCCTTCCATCGGAATAAAATATTCATTTGATTTTACACGGAACGATAACGCACCTTCCAGCTTTTCATCGCTGTAACTAATGTTTTCTACATTGGCTAGTTTTGCAATTACGGCATCTAAGTCCGTTGTAGATTTTACATTATTTACAATCGTTAGTGAAATAGCATCTTTGTTTGCAATGTTTTTCTCTTTACGAATCTTACGAATTCCAGAAACCACGTCTTGAATAAGTGCAAAATCTGCTATCAACTCTGACTTACTTTCAGCACTTTTTGGCCAACTAGAAACTACCAATGCTTCTTCTTTAGAACGTTCTGCCATACGCTGCCAGATATCTTCCGTAAGGAATGGCATAAATGGATGTAATATCTTTAAGTTGTCTTCAAATATAGAAATTACCTCATCATAGGTTTTCTTGTCAATAGGCGAACCGTACGTTGGTTTTACCATTTCTAAGAACCATGAACAGAAATCATCCCAAACAAGTCTGTAGGTAATCATCAATGCATCAGAGATTCTGTATTTGCTATACTGATCTTCCAATTCTAATAATGCCTTTTGGAATTTCGATTTGTACCATTCAATAGCAATTTTTGCAACTTCTGGTTGTGCTGCATCTTCGCTTACTTCCCAAATCTGCGTTAAGTTGTATGCTTGAAAGATTTTGTTCGCAAACTTCTTCCCTTGATCACACAAAGCAACGTCAAACAATAAATCGTTTCCAGCTGCTGAACTTAATAACAATCCAACACGAACACCATCGGCTCCGTAATCTTCTATCAATTTCAAAGCATCTGGCGAATTTCCTAATTGCTTCGACATTTTGCGTCCTTGTTCATCACGAACCAAACCAGTTAAATATACATTGGTAAATGGTTTCATATCGCGATATTCATATCCAGCAATTATCATTCTAGCAACCCAGAAAAATAGAATATCTGGACCAGTTACCAAATCATTTGTTGGATAGTAATATTGAATTTCTTCGTTTTCAGGGTTACGAATTCCATCAAAAACACTGATTGGCCATAACCAAGAAGAAAACCACGTATCTAAGGCATCTTCATCTCTGCGTAAATCGTCCAAAGTTAAGTTTTCATTTCCTGTTGCTGCTTTTGCTAAAGCTAAGGCAGCTTCTTTGGTTTCAGCAACGGCAAAATCTTCTTTTCCATCACCAAAATAATACGCAGGAATTTGTTGTCCCCACCAAAGCTGACGTGAAATATTCCAATCGCGAATGTTTTCCATCCAATGACGATAGGTATTTTCAAACTTTTTAGGGAATAACTTGATTTCTTCGTCTTCCAATACTGCTTTTAATGCAGGTTTTACCAAATCTTCCATTTTCAAAAACCACTGATCTGACAATCTTGGTTCAATAACAGCTTTGGTTCTTTCAGACGTTCCTACTTTATTGATATGTTGTTCCGTTTTGATTAAGAATCCTTTTTCTTCTAACTCTTTAGAGATTTCTTTACGAACTACAAAACGATCTTTTCCTTCATAGTGTAATCCGAAACTATTCAACGTAGCATCTTCATTGAAAATATCAATTACTTCCAAATTGTGCTTGTCTCCCAGTACTTTATCATTTTCATCGTGCGCAGGTGTCACTTTTAAACAACCTGTACCAAATTCGATATCTACATATTCATCCTCGATAATAGGAATCACTCTATTTGCCAAAGGAACAATAGCTTTTTTACCTTTTAAATGTGTGTAACGTTCATCATTTGGATTGATACAAATTGCAGTATCTCCCAAAATCGTTTCTGGACGTGTAGTCGCAATGGTTACTTTTTCGTCACTTCCTTCAATAGCATACGATAGATAGTATAAGTTTCCTTGTTTTTCTTCATAAATTACTTCTTCATCAGAAAGCGTCGTTTTGGCTTCAGGATCCCAATTTACCATACGATATCCACGGTAAATCAAGCCTTTATTATACAAATCAACAAATGTCTTGATGACAGCTGCTGACATATCGTCATCCATAGTAAATTTCGTTCTATCCCAATCACATGAAGCTCCTAACTTTTTTAATTGCTCTAAAATGATTCCACCGTGTTTGTGTGTCCATTCCCAAGCATGCTCTAAAAATTCTTCACGTGTTAGATCAGACTTATTTATACCTTCTTGCTTCAACTTATTTACCACCTTTGCTTCTGTTGCAATAGAAGCGTGATCTGTTCCTGGAACCCAGCAAGCGTTGTACCCTTGCAAACGCGCACGACGTATCAATACATCTTGAATGGTATTATTAAGCATGTGTCCCATGTGCAAGACTCCTGTGACGTTTGGTGGCGGAATTACTATTGTATACGCTTCACGCTCGTCCGGTTCTGAATGGAAATAGTTGTTTTCCATCCAATATTGGTACCACTTGTCTTCGATCTGACTTGGATCATACTTTTTCTGAATACTCATTTTGGTATTGTTTTTGTAATATTTAAGTTGACAAAAGTACTTATATCTGTACTATTTAAAAAGTGTTTTATCACTTTTGCATTTAATTGTTAAATATGTGCAATTGATACTAGTTACTTTGTTTTTTGTGAAATAAATTTTGTTAAATTATAAATAAGCAACTAATTTTACGGTAATACTAAATACAAGAATGATGAAAAAAATATTTACGATATTATTTGTTAGTCTTTTTACAATGGCTATACAAGCACAAGAAAAGACTGCTAAGATTAAATTTAAGTCAGAAACGATAGACTACGGAACCATTGAAAAAGGAGCTGATGGTGTACGTGTTTTTGAATTTGAGAATACAGGAACTGCACCTTTAGTAATCACTAGAGTATATTCAAGTTGTGGATGCACGATTCCAAAAAAACCAGAAAAGCCAATTTTACCTGGTGAAAGTGGAGTTATTGAAGTAAAGTATGACACAAAGCGTGTTGGTCCAATTAGAAAAACAATTACAGTTTATTCTAATGCAAATGAGCCAACAAAAGCGATCAAGATTAAAGGAAAAATTGTTGATCCTAGCAAATCAAAAAGTATTATGATGAAAGATAAATCAGAGATTGAATCATAGTAAAGAAAAATAAAAGTGAAGATGCCTTGTCAATTTGATGAGGCTTTTTTTTTTGTATTCGATTTGATAATTTGAAAATGTAGTAATTTGATAATGGCTTTCTAAGAACAGTTTTAATATTATCAAAAACAGATTACTTTGTCATATTCCCTCGTAATGACGAATCAAACTAGCTTGTGGAGACCTTTGAAAAAAGCGCTATCAATTTTTCATTTTCTTGATTTTTTCTTTTTTATGATTTGGATTGATAGCATTTCTTTTGATTTTTGAAGTTTTTGGGGTTAATTTATGTAAATGGAG
>Ga0189286_100153_pt1 | contig 36775 bp, 36 predicted proteins | sample UW69minimetaG_FD_130330 | JGI IMG/M metagenome (GOLD analysis project Ga0189286, IMG submission 130330) | Marine microbial communities from the Costa Rica Dome - UW69 mini metaG | ecosystem: Environmental > Aquatic > Marine > Oceanic > Photic zone | place: Costa Rica: the Eastern Pacific...
CCACATATCCATCACTAAAGCCCATTTGTATGTTAGTTTCAAATTTGTAACTCATATGATTAAAGATAAGAATTCAAAAATTGAAAAGTAACACTTTTTGGTATTTTAGTGCAAAGGTCTCATAGTATTAAATCTGTCCAAATCTTTTCCTGAAACAATCATAGGAACATTTACGCCACCTTGATATACACTGCCTTTAGCACGTTGAGAAACATATTCTTGAACGACCTGATTTGGAGTGCCATTGTCTCCAATAAAAATAATAACTGTATTTTCTCTTTCTTCGTCAGACATGGAATCAAGCAATCTGCCAATTTCTGAATCCATAGCTTCCAGCATTGCCATATAATATGGAAGCGGATTTGCATCGATACTAGCTTGATCAGTAGCTAAATTTCCTTGTGAATGCAATTCACTTGGTGGTAAATGAAAAGGTGTATGAGGCGCGTTGTATGCCAACCATAAAAACCAAGGACTTGTTTGATCAGCAACCCAATTAATAGCTAAATCGGTGAATTTTGTAGTGGTGTATTCAGTAGAGTTTGTAATTTGTTGATTCTCTGTTAAATTCCAATTCCAGTATGATTGCACACCGCCAGATATTAAACCAGCATAATAATCAATGCCCATTGCTGTTGGATGTGATGCATTTGAAGATAAGTGCCATTTCCCAATAACCGCATTGGTATATTCTGGACTATTTACGGTTAAAAATTGTTGTATTGATGTTTCTGAAGTTGATAATACATCGCCCACATTTAAGACGTTGGTTCTAAAACCATATTTTCCAGTAAGAATTGTAGATCGTGTAGGTGTGCATGTAGGATTTGACCATACATTTGAAAATCGAACGCCACTATTGATCATATTTTGCAAATTAGGCATATTTGGTTTTACAGTGCCTACATCAAAACCTGGTGTAGCATCTAATCCCATATCATCTGCAATAATCAGTAAGATATTAGGTTTCTCAGAAACTGTATTTGTGGGTGTTTCCGTGGTATTTGAAGTCGTAAATGTATCATCATTCCCACAAGCAAAGCAAAGTAAAGAAACAAGAGTTGCAACAATAATTTTGTATGAATTCATGAAGTAAGATTTGGGAGTAAGACCTTCATTTTATAAAAAGGTTTAATTTTTTTATAATTAACCTTTCTTTTATTTAGACTAAATATAAATAATTGTATATTTGAAACTCAAACTAAAAGACATGAGCGATATTATACGTATTTATCATAACACTATTGGAATTGCTTTTCAATGGAAACAAGATTTAGCTAAAAATAGATATAATCAGTATCAAGTTATTTTTAGAGATACAGGTTTTTACTTGACGCTTGCTCAGCTAGAAAAATTTTCAAAACTGGTAACACAAGCAATTTCTCGTGGTTGTTGTTCAGCATGTCAGGCCAATAATAATTGTCGTTCCATATTGCTAAAAACGCCTGCTGCTAATGTTGATTTGGCGGTTTCTGAAAAAGAATTAGAATTTATTTCTGATTTGCTTGAAGGTACCTTATTTCAAATCAAATTGGACCTTTATTTAAAGGATGTATGTAGTAATTAATACGATTTAATCTTAAAACCACCACTCTCGCTGCTTTTTTTTGACTTTTATTATCTTGAATGCTCAATGTTGAATTTTAAATTGTTTTAATTTGATTCTCAAAACGTCATGTTGAGTGATTTTTTGTAGAAAAATAATATCAAGATCTACATTTTCAAACGTTTAGGGAATCTTTTTTACATTATAACTTAATGTCATGAAAAGCTGAGTCAATACTGAATCTAGTTCAGTACAAGGTTCTACTTGGCAAAATTGTTTATATAAGTCACCTTGCTAACTATCTAAATGCGCAAGCAGTCTAAAAGTGAAGCGAGTTTAACAATCTAACACGTCTAAACAGATTCAAATTTCTTTAAAGAAAGTACTTTTCCATCAAATTCGCCATACGTATAATAGCTAATCCAATCGCCGAGGTTTGTATAGCGACTTTTCTCGTTGAGGTCAATTTCTAAGGGTAAATGACGATGACCGAATACAAAATAATCGTAATGTTTGGTCTCGAGTTTACGTTTGCAATATTGTACTAGCCACTCGTTTTCTTCCCCTAAAAACTTAGCATCTTCATCACCAGAAATCAATTTGTTTTTGACAGACATGTATTGTCCCAATCGCACGCCTAAATCGGGATGTAACCAACGAAAACACCATTGAAAAAACTTGTTGGTAAACACTTTTTTCATGCGTTTATAGCCTTTGTCTCCAGGACCTAATCCGTCACCATGACCAATAAAAAAAGTAGTATTGTTAAACGTGAATTCTTTGGGTTTGTGATATACAGGAATGTTCAATTCTTTCTCAAAATAATCACGCATCCATAAATCATGATTACCCAAGAAGAAGTGAATCGGAATGCCTTTATCGCTCAAATCAGCTAGCTTTCCTAATACACGTACAAACCCTTTTGGAACAACAGTTTTATATTCAAACCAAAAATCGAACAAATCACCTAAAAGGAAAATAGCCGCGGCATCTTGCTCAATTTCATTCAGCCAAGCCACAAATTTTTTCTCTCTTGGAAAACTCGCTTCTGCAGTTGGTGCACCTAAGTGATTATCAGAGGAGAAGTATATTTTTTTTCCTTCAGGAATGTTCATGTTGTAAATATAAGAAAGCGCTTCGACTTTGTTCTGCACTCTTTATTTTTATTTATTGGTCAGAAGCATACCATTCCGCCACCGATGTCTCGGTTTCTCGTAAATGTAACGAAAAAAGTTCTACGCCATTAGGAAGCTTGCCTTTCAATTTTTCGACAAAATCGAGTACCATATTTTCACTACTTGGCTGGTAATCGGTTAAGATGACATTATGTCCAAGTTCCATCATGATGTTACCTAAATCGGCATGTGGTGTATTTTTATTAAAGATAACAGCGTGATCAAATACATCAATAATCTCTTTATTGACAATTTTTTTCAAATCACCAAAATCAAGTACCATTCCCCATTTCGGATTTGTATTATCTGAAATAGGTGTTCCAATAATGGTTACTGAAAGTTTATAACTGTGTCCGTGTACGTTTTTACATTTCCCGTCATAACCATATAAAGCATGACCGGTTTCAAAATTAAATTGCTTTGTAATGCGAATTTTACTCATGAGTCCTCAATTATGGCGCAAATATAGTTTTTTATTGGATTCGTTGTTGTTAAAATCGCTTTTAGCTCTTAGTTGTTGGGTTTTTGGGTATTAGGTTTTGGTTTTTGTGAAGTTTTTATTGTGGATTGATGAACATTTTTGAGACAATTACTTTTTAAAATATGCTTCTGGAATTTCTTCTTTTATATTTTTAAAAGGAAAGTTAAGTCCTTCAATCGGAGTTTCTTCAAAAGATAAGAAATGTGGAATGGAGACATTTTGAATTGTTTTTCTAGGATGTAATGCTTTTACACTGGCTTTTTCTTTATTATGTAATTTTTCGTAGGTTGTATTGTATTTCTCTAAAGCGATACTATCATACTGTTTTTGATAGGTTTCGTTCAAAATATTATTAAAAATTATATTGTGTTTGAAATCAGAATCTAAATCAAATAAACAGACTAATTGCTGGTTTTCAGTTATGAGTGCATCAAGTTTTTTTGAGAAAGCATCCATAGTATATTTCTCTTTTCCTATATAAAATTCATTCTTTACAAGGAATATGAATTGACTTTTTGCAGCTTCAAAATAATTTAAGAGAGGATGAAAATTACTATAATCCACTGGAATAGTTCTGTCTATTTTTGCTTCATAATACATATTGTGAATAGGAGTGATATAGTGTTTATAGCTTAAATAGCTTCGTTCAACGCTATCTTCAATAATAGTATGTGTTACATCATTTACTGCGTATAAAACTTGAGCATTTATTTTAACCATTTCATGAAAAATATGCTCTATATCTTTCATTTTGGCATTTTTGTCACAAACTAAAAGCAGTCTTGGTGTGATGTGTCCAGATAAATCTGTACTTCCAAAAAGAAATTCTTTTAGTTCTTCAAAATTACCATAACGATCATTTAACTGAAGCTTGTATTCGTTTGTATTTGGAATTCTTCCGAATCTAGTATGAATCAACATTTCATAAGAATTCGTGATATGAAAATTATAATTTTTTAATTTGGGAAGGTTTATTTCCAATATAGGCGTAGTAGTGTCTTTTTCATACGTGAGTCCTTCAAAAATTAGCGAATCCTTGTGAATAGTCGTTTGAAAGGTATGATCTAAAAAAGTAAGACTGTTTTTCTCTATTTTTAATGGATAGGTCTTCCAAATACTTCCTTCATCACTTAAAGAAATGCTGTCTTTTTTTATTTTAATAATTCCTGTAGCATAATATTGAGACCAATCTCCATAATATTGCTCTTTTTTAGAACAAGAAAGTAGTATAATTGAAACGATACAGAGTAAGACAAGTTTCTTCATTGGAATACGGTTAGCTTCCAATAAAGCATCAAATTTTGTGCCTTATTTTTTTGGTGTGGAAGTAGTTTTTACTACAATTTTCGATCGAAGTACAATTGAGTTAGCAATTAAAAGATTACTTCGTCGTAACTCCTCGTAATGACAAATCATAAGTAATCGTAATCAGACACAACTAATAACAAATAAAGGGCATTTACTTCTTAAACTTCGCCAACGCATTTTTGGTAAAGTCAGATAAGACTAAAGTTCCTGAGAGCGCTGCTCGTTCGGCTAAAAGTTGATCCCAATTTTCGGTGTCTTCCCACAATATTTTTTTCATACCAGCCAACGCATCAGGATTGTAGGAAGCGAGTTTTTCTGCGAAGAGTTCTACTTCTTTATCCAATTCCGCTTGGGTTTCAAAGATTCTCGCATATAAGCCTTTTTCTTTTGCCCAATACGCTGTTTTCCATTCACTTGGAGCTAGACTCAACTCTGAAAATCCAGCCTTTCCGATTCGGTTTTGTACTGCAGGCGCAATCACAAATGGACCAATTCCAATAGTTAATTCTGATAGTTTGATAGAAGCTGCTTCTGTTGCCATAGCGTAATCACAGGCAGAAATTAATCCAACGCCGCCGCCAACAGCTTTTCCTTGTACACGACCAATAATCAATTTTCCACAGGTGCGCATCGCATTGATGACATTAGCAAAACCACTGAAAAACGTTTTTCCAGCTTCCAAATTATCAATCGCAACCAATTCGTCAAAAGAAGCACCTGCGCAAAATGCACGATCACCTTCACTTTTTAAAATGATCACGCTTACTGCATCATTTTCAGCAAGTTTATGTAGTTCATTTGTCAATCGATCTAACAATTCACCTGGAAAAGAATTGCTCGCAGGATGTCCGAATTCTATGGTTGCAATATTGTTTTGAATATGAGTATATAAACTTCCGTTGCTACGTGTTGTGGTCATGATATTGTGATTTTGTGCTTGTAAATGTAAGAAGATTTTTTGATTGAGAACTATGTTTTTTGGAGTTGCGAATGACAAGTCTAAACTTCGAATCCGCACAGTTTTCTATGATACTTTTTTTGTTTTTGGAACAAATTCTTTTCGAAAGAAATAAATAAGCGGAAAACCACGAGCAGCAATCCAAAGTACAAAAGCAATCCAAACAGCATATAATTTTAAATCTAGAGTATCTAGAATAAAAATAGCAGGCACAAAAACAACAAAAGTGGAAACTAGCAATACGTTTCTAAGTACAGCCATTTTACCTAAACCTTTAAAAATTCCATCAAAGATAAAGGCAATTGCACAAATTGGTTGCATTGCCAATACCAACCAAAAAACAGCGTAGAATTCCTCTAAAACAGCTGCCTCTTTAGTAAAAAATCGTCCAATAGGATAATATAGGAATCCACCAATAAGTACCATTACAATACCAACAATGATGGCATAACGAATCAAACGTTCACTAAGTTTTACTAATTCTATATAGTTTTTTTCACCATACAATTTCCCCGATAATATATTTCCTGCACTTGAATAGCCATCAATAATAAACGCACCAAAGAGCCAGATATAAAACAAAATTGTATACGCGGCACTATATTCAGCGCCGTATTCTGCCGCAAAAGCAGTTCCGAAATATAAGGCAACGTTTAAAGCTGTCGTTCTAATAATTAAATTGAGAATCATGACCGCCATTTTGGGTAATTCGCGATGAAAAGGGAAGCTTATTGTAAGTGGAATTTGTGTTTTTTTCAAGAGTAAAATTACAGATAGAATTGCCATAAAAAATTGTGCAATTAAACTGGCATACGCAGCACCGTCTACATGCATGGCGGGAATTAATCCATCTATTCCATGTACCAAAGCGATGTCCAAAATGATATTTAATAAAGTTCCAAGAATAGCAATCACCATCGGTATAAAGGTGTTTTGCAAACCTCTAAAAACGCCAAATATGGCAAAGGTGAGCAAGGTAAACGGCAACCCAAAGATGCGAATTTGAAAGTACGAACTACTATAGTCTAAAACGATTCCTTTCGCATTGTAAAAATTCAGAATATACTCTGCAAACGGATAACTTATACCAATCACTACAATACTAATGAGTAAAATGATAGCGATAGCTTGCGCAGGTAATGTTTTGATATCGTCTAACTTATTTGCACCTAAATATTGAGAAACCAGTGCGGAAATAGCGCTTCTAGTTTGTCCAAAAACCCAAACAAGCATAGATATAAAAGCACCTGCAATTCCTACGGCAGATAGCGCTTCTGTAGCATTTAAATCTACGTTTCCAACTACTGCAGTGTCTGTAATGGATAGTAAAGGTTCTGCAACTCCGGCAATTAAAGCAGGAATGGCAATTTTGTTAACAAGTGATGTGTTGACTTTTGTTTTCAAAGAATTCGTTCGTAACAATGAAATGGATATACACTTTGTTTTGGAAAGTAAATATCTTCCAATTTTTTATAGCCACGAAGTTCGTAAAACTTTTGGTTTCTTGGGTTCTTACTAAAGGTATCTAATCTTATAGAACGATAATTATTTTCTATTGCGTAGTTTTCTGCAAATTGCATCAAAAATTGCGCATAACCTTTTCCTTGTGCTTTTGGATGAACAGCCAAACGATGAATGTAAATATTAGTTCCGTCTGGAGTAAGCCATTTCACAGTTTTATATTCTTCATCCATCAAGGTAGAAATAACAACACAACCCTTGATTTCAGTATCTTCTATTAGTACATAAAGTTCATTTCGCGCCACATCATGTTCAAATGCTTCGCGATTTGGATAATTTTCATTCCACTGAAAAATCCTTTTTTCAATCATATTTTTTGCACAAGCTTTAGTAATAACAAGGAGCGCATCAATGTCTTGAGAAGTAGCTAAACGAGTGTGTAAGCTCATAATAATAGTAGTATTTTTAGCAATTAAAGATATTTTAAAAATTTGAAAAACTACCTTTCAATTAAAAAATGATTATTTTTGCAGAAATTTTAAGACAATGAATCATATTTTAGTTCCTATCGGAGAATCTACAAATGCAGAGAATACCTTGCAGTACGCGATTGACTTCGCCCAAGCAATGGATGCCAAAGTATTTGTATTTAGAGCATTTAAAGTACTTTCTAAAGCAGGAACAATTTTAAATGTCGATCAGATTGTTGGCCGTGAAACGACTAGCTATGTAAAAGAAGTTTTAGGAAGTGTAGACTTGAAAGGAGTTGATGTGTCTGTAATTTCTGCAAAAGGAAATGTAATTGATAGCATCAATTCAATTGATAAAGAGTTAGGAATTGACCTAATTATTTTAGGACCAAGAAGTAACTCAATTAAGGAAGAAATGTTTTTAGGGAATACTTCTGGAAGCATTGTAAAACAAACAGATATTTCAGTATTAGTAGTTCCTGAAGGATATGCTTTTCAACCAATTAAAAAAGTGTTGACTGCTATTAAATCAGGAGTTATCAAACGTAAAGAAGTATTGAATCCATTAGAAACTATTTTAGAAGTTTTTGGAGCAAAAATGCGTTTATTACAAGTAAAAACACCAAACTTTTTAGAAGAAGATTTGGAGTTTCATTCGGAGTTAGCAGCAATTACTTCTGCGTATAAGAGTTCTGAAAATGCAACCTTATTTCAAGGAGTTTTGGAACATTTGAATGCAAACAATCCAGATATGATTTGCGTATTTAGACGTAAAAGAGGATTCTTTAAAAAACTTTGGGAACAAAATTCTATTAAGAAAATAGATTTTGAAAGTCGTTTACCTTTATTAGTATTGAAAGGAACCGAATAAGAAAAAGAAAACGTTAATTTATGGAAAGCTGCTCAAATATATTTTGAGCGGCTTTTTTTATGAGTATTTGTAAAACTGTTTTTGTGCTAGGATTTAGATAAATACGACTATTAGCACTATTTTTTTCAAGATTTGATTTTAGCTTCGATAGAAATTAATCCTAAAATGTTTAATTATGAAAAAAAGAAAAATTAAGTCATTACGACTACAAAAAAACTCGATTGCGACTTTCAATAATCCTGCTATGGTTAAAGGAGGTCAACAAACAGAAGAAACACGTCCTGTTGGTTGTAAAAGTGGATGTTTTTGTCTTACCATAGAATGTCCGACCGATTCAATGGATGTAAGATGTTTTACCTACCATCCTAACAAAACTTTATGTGTAGCTCCTCCGAACCCATAAAAGAATCTAAGCAGGCTTATACTATTGAAGGCTGTTCAATAATATGTTGAGCAGCTTTTTTCTGTCAAAGTTTTTAGAACCATCCAGCAAAGTATTTTGTAACTTTAAAGTATAACCAACACTTTATAGTATGAAAAAAAGAAATTTAAAAAGTGATTAGTAAATTAAAAATTGAAGCACTTACAGGAAGACTTAGAAGAGCCACAGGCGATCCATATAGTGGTGATACAGCACCAATTTACAGATGTCATCCAGAAACCTATGTTCGACCTGCGGAGTAAAAAATAACGTATTGAAAAAGTGATGAAGCTTTCGGATACATCTCACTTTTTTACGTATAATTATTTCTGCTTTCTAAAGAATTTATTGCAAATTTATACAGATATTTTAGGGACAGAATATATTTTAGAAGACAAACTAGAAGCATATTTTCATTCTAAAGATTTTCGCCAATTGCATCAAATGAAAAATATAGATGATGCAGTGTTTAAGTCACTTTTTGAATCCGCCATTCAAAATGTAAAAAAAGAAAGCTTGAAACAACTTTATAAGCATGTAGAAACTAAAATAGGTGCAATTTCGTTGAATAATTTTACTTTTTAATAAAATCAACGCTAGCTTGAACCACTTCTTGTAAAGCTTTTGGCAATTCTGTTAGCTTCCACGGATGGCATGCACCAAATACATGATCGGCATTTTCAATAAGATACAACGAACTTTTAGGATTCCACTGATGTAATTTTTGTGCTTCTTCTACAGAAACGGCAGGATCAGTAGTTCCATGAATAATCAAATGAGGAATCTGTAGTTGTTTAGTAGCTCTTTGAATATCCAAACGTGCTGCATTGGCTTGAAAATCTTCGAAAAACTGATAAAAATGTGGCATCTTTTGCTTTGTTCGGCCATTAACTACATAATATACGCCAGCTTCTTTCCAATTTTCTAAAGCGTCTCCTTTTGGAAATCGTGATGCATAATCTGAAACGCCAGCCCAAGAAATTAATTTAGTAATTTTTGTTTCTTCTTCTGCTTTTATGGTAACAATTCCACCGCCACGTGAATGCCCAATTAAAGAAATATTTTGTGTGTTTGTACCCGCAGAAAATTCAAAAGAATCACTTACTATATGATCAATGACAAATTGTAAATCGTTCAGTTCTTTGGTGTAATTATTTTCTCCGAACGCATCTAAATCAGAGAAATCAATCGGTTGCTCTATAGTGCCACCATTATGCGAAAAATTGAACTTCACAAAGAAAAAATCCGCCTTAGCAAAAGCTTCTGCTACCAAATCCCATGCGCCCCAATCTTTAAAACCTTTATAGCCATGACAAAATATGACAATAGGTTTCTGCAGATCGTTCTTATTAAAAAAGTAATCAATCAGGATGTTTTTGTCATTTTCGCGTGTTAAAACCGTGTTTTTGAGCTTTTGTATCATAGTTATACTTCTTTTTCGGTGAATGGAATGTCGGTATTACAAATTTCAAGAATCAATTGTTTCAATTCAATTAAGAAATCATCTAAGGTTTCTGTCGTGACTAATTGGTTTTTATTTCGAGCTCTAGCAGATTCTTTTGTTCCAAATTTTAAAAATCCGCTTTGCAAATTTTTAAAGGAAATAATACCTGCTTCCGTTTCTTGTTGAAATCCCTGTTTTTGATGAATCATAAAGGCGTAGGCAAGTACCTGAAAACTTTTACTAAATTTATAATCTTGTGTTAGCAAATCCCAATCGACAATTTCAACATCTCCCTGTGATACTTTCCCTGTTTTATAATCAATAATACGCATGACACCGTCGAGTTCGTCAACACGATCCACTTTTCCTCCGATATATACAGGGAAATCTAATTCTGGGATCTCAACTTTGGCTTGTAATGTTTGTTCTATTTGCAGAATTCGCAGTGTTTTTCCACTTTTTAAGGTTTGCAATTCTTGTTGTAAAAAGTTGGTTACATAGCGTTTAGCCACATTGAAAATGATGAGGTTTTTTCCGCGATGAATATTTCCTTCTCCATAGGTTTTCTTAAAATTTTCAACTACAAGTTCCTCTACATTTTTAAACATCGCTGTAATGTCTTCTGAAGTAATTACTTTGCCTTCAAATGGTTTGTACAGCAATTCTAATGTATCGTGTACAACAGTTCCGAGTGTATTAGCTGCAACCGTTTCTTCCACGGCTTCGTATTCGTTGATGCCTAATATTTTTTGGTAGTAAAAATCTATTGGATTGCGAATGTAAGAAGTTAATGCAGAAGGGGAAAAGCCTTTGTTAGCAATATCTTTAATTCGATTCAACATCGAGGCTTCTTTTTTTACCACTTGTAACTGATGTTCAATTTTGGGTACTTTTGGAGTTACTACAATTTGCCGTAGTGTATGATTGGGCATATTGTAGGTTTCTAATTGCATTAAAAAGCGACTACACTCTCCTCCGTTAAGTCCATCAGCTTCTGTATTATAGAGTAAATATACATTTTCAGCTCTTTGCAACAACCGGTAAAAGTGATAGGTATAAATGGCGTCTTTTTCTTTGTATGTTGGCAGATTGAACTGTTTTTTGAGATCAAATGGAATAAATGAATTATTGCTTTTTCCAGAAGGTAGAATTCCTTCATTTACAGAGGAAAGAATCACTGTTTTAAAATCGAGTACACGTGTTTCTAACATGCCCATTAATTGCAAGCCCTGTAGTGGTTCTCCTTTAAAATCTAGTGTTTCTGTGCTTATGATTTCTTTGTACAAAGCCAATAAAGACTTGATGTCTGTGATATAATTGTGCTGTTTGGTCAGTAATTGTAATTGGTTGAAGACTTCATTGAAACGATATAGATATTCCAGTGCTAATAAATGTTGCTCACGATCTTCAATGAGCTTAGCTTTTAAATGACGAATAAGTGTTACGCAATTCTGAATCGCCGTTTTTGGTTTGTCATTCCAAAATGTAAACAGTAGTTTGGCAATTTCCTGAAGATGCTGTGGAAAACGTGCTACGATGGTTTCCGTCGTTACATAAATAATATTGTTGGATTGTATGTACTGAATAATGTCAGCAGCTATATTTTTATCCTTTTGCTGAAAAAGAGGACGTAAATTAGTATCCGACAATACATTGATGATATTTTTATAGTAAAAAGTATCATTCCTGTGATGTTCTTGGAGCAGGTACAAATTATTAAATGTTGTGGCTAATGGAATGTCTTTTAGTGGAAATCCCATCGTAATATTTAAACGTTCTATTTCTTGTGGAAGCGAGTTTAAACAAGGAATTAACAACTGTTCATCACCTAAAACAACAGCAACATCTTGAAGTGTTTCATCTTGTTGTTGCAATGTTTGAAGAATTTCGCCCATATATTTTGCTTGGGTAACATTTTTAGGCACACCAATGATTTCAATATTTTTATGGGCAGAAAAATTATCTGCGATCCAAGAAAAATCATGTTTTTGGAAATAATTCCATTCGTATCGATGACGACGTAAAAACAAACTAGCATCATGTTCAGGGTCATTAAAAAACACATGATCGGTATCCCATAAAATTTCGGCCAATCCAACCTCTAAAAATTCTTGAATAATTTTTTCTTCGGCAGTATTTAAAGCATTAAAACCAATAAAATAGTGTTTTTTATCTTCGTTTTTCTGCAAATAAAACTCTAAACTATCAACAGCTTCCCGATACACCAATCCTTGATACGCGATTCCTTTTTGCGTAATTTTTTCGGTTAATGCATCGTAATACTCTTGAAGTTTATTCCAAAAAGTCAAATAATTTTTAACTAATGTTGTGGGTTCTTTTTCAAGCGACCAATGGTTGAGTTCTTGAATGGCTCCTAAATAATTGAAAATATCTTTCTGAGAAATTAAATAGCGATCAATTTCATTAAAATCTTGTAATAGTATTTGAGCCCATTTGGAAAAAGAATCAAACGGTTCTTGTGCATCCTTTGGTGTAAGTTCTTTATAAACGCTATAAAACTCAAATAGTAATTCGGTATTACTTACTGATGTATACCCAGAAATTTGTTCTACAAGTTCCTCAATACTTAAAATATCGGGTGCAAAAGATGTTTGTTTAATTTGTTGTGAGAGCTCGTGTTTTAAGAAGACACCAGCTCTTTTGCTCGGCAATACCAAGGTAAGATCACTAATATTGGTATTGGTTTCAAGAATATAGTTAACAACATGCGAAAGAAATGACTTCATGTAGTAAAAATAAAAAAACGCCTCGATATTTCGAGGCGTTTTTTATAGTGTTATTTTAAGTTTAAATTAGTTTCTTACTAATTTAATTTCTACTCTTCTGTTTTGAGCTCTTCCTTTTCTTGTTGTGTTTGAAGCGATTGGCTCTTTTTCTCCAAATCCTACAGCAGTAAATTTGTTTCCTACTTTAGACTCTAAGTATTTCTTAACAGCGTTAGCTCTCTTTTCAGATAACTTTTGGTTTAGTTTATCAGATCCTACGCTATCAGTGTGTCCACCGATAGTGAATTCTTCTTTAGGGAAACCTTTGATTAATTCAGCAATCTTGTCTAAGATAGCATACGTTTCAGCTTTGAAAGAATCTTTTCCTGAGTTGAAGTATACAGTTCTTGCTAGGTTATCTAAAACAGTGATTTCAGTTTCAGTCATTCTCGCGATAGGAGGACATCCGTCGTTCTCAGCAACACCAGCTACTTCTGGACATCTGTCATCTTTGTCTAATACTCCGTCACCGTCTTTGTCAGTCCATGGGCATCCTTTGTTTGCAGCTGGACCAGCTTCATTAGGACAGTTATCTTTTTTGTCAGTGATTCCGTCACCGTCAGTATCAGGACATCCGTTCATTGCTTTTGAACCAGCAACTTCTGGACAATCATCTTTGTTGTCAGCGATTCCGTCACCGTCAGTATCAGGGCATCCGTTTAATGCAGCTAAACCTGCAGTATCAGGACAATCATCTTTACTATCTTCGATTCCGTCACCGTCAGTATCAGGACATCCGTTGAATTCTGGTAAACCTTTTACATCTGGACAAGCGTCATCTTTGTCATAAATTCCATCTTCGTCAGTATCTTTTCCTCCAAATCTGATAGAGATACCAGCTAAGTGTTGGAAGTGAGGTGCTAAATAGTCCTCAAAAGAGTGCTTGTAAGTTGTTTGTACACTGAAAGCGATATTTTCTGTGAACCAGTAGTTTAATCCTAAACCAGCGTTTACAGTTCCAGCTCCGATATCGTCAACCCAAGTATAACCTCCACCAACTTCTACGAAAGGATCAAATTTACCCATGTCGTAAAGTTCGTTGATATTGTACTTGATAAGTGCGTCAAATCCGTAGTATGTTAAATCTTCTACTTTTTGCTCACCATAATTTTCAATTCTGTTAACAGAACCTCTTACTCCTACAGAGAATCCGTCTCCTACGTACTTAGAAACGCTAATTGCTGAAAGTGTTGGTAGGATATTCCAGTGATCTCCTAAGTTGAAATACTCGTCAAACCACTTTCCTGTAATCCCCGCAGCTTCCATATCATTCGTTGGATAGAAATCAACAGCATTAACGCTAACGTTAATTTGCCATGGGTTATTTGAGTCTTGAGCTTTTACGTTGCTGAATCCTAATACAAGCAACAAAGCAACTAAAAATCTGCTAAGATGTTTCATGTTTTAATTATTTAATTTTAAGTGTTAATTAAAGGACAAATGTAAGTTGTTAATACTTATTAACAAAGACAAATATATTAATTTTTTTAGAATACGTTAAGAAATATGAATATTTAAAATTTTAAATGACGTTTAATTCTTTTCCTATTTCCGTAAATGCCGCAATTGCTTTGTCCAAATGTTCTTTGGTGTGCGCAGCTGATAGCTGAACACGTATTCTTGCTTTTTCTTTAGGAACTACTGGATAGAAAAACCCAATAACATAGATTCCTTTTTCTAATAGTTTGTCTGCCATTATTTGTGATAACTTGGCGTCATATAACATAACAGGAACAATTGCAGAGTCGCCATCTACAATGTCAAAACCTGCATTTTTAATTCCTTTTTTGAAATAATCTGTATTGTCAGAAAGCTTATCACGTAGTGTTGTATCGTTCTCTAACATTTCAAATACTTTGATAGAAGCTCCTACAATTGCAGGTGCTAAAGAGTTAGAAAATAGGTAAGGTCTTGAACGCTGACGCAGTATTTCAATGATTTCTTTTTTTCCAGTGGTATATCCGCCCATAGCGCCACCCATAGCTTTTCCTAGCGTTCCTGTAATGATATCAATTTTGCCCATTACATTCTTTTCTTCTAGCGTTCCGCGTCCAGTTTCACCAATAAAACCAGTAGCATGGCATTCGTCAATCATAATCATAGCATCGTATTGTTCTGCCAAAGCTACGATTTCGTCTAGTGGAGCTACCAAACCATCCATAGAAAATACACCATCAGTCACAATGATTTTAAATCGAGCTCCATCAGCATTGGCTTGTTGCAATTGCTTTTCTAAGTCAGCCATGTCATTGTTTTGGTAACGATAACGTGCCGCTTTACATAAACGCACACCGTCAATAATAGAAGCGTGGTTTAATGAATCAGAAATAATAGCATCTTCTTTTGTTAATAGTGGTTCAAAAACACCACCGTTAGCATCAAAAGCAGCAGCGTATAAAATGGTATCTTCTGTACCGTAATATTCTGCAATTTTTTGCTCTAATTTTTTGTGAATATCCTGCGTTCCACATATAAAACGTACCGAAGACATTCCAAATCCGTGCGTATCCATCGTATCTTTTGCCGCCTGAATTACATCTGGATGCGAAGACAATCCTAAGTAGTTATTCGCACAAAAATTAATAACAGTTTCTCCTGTATTGATAGTGATTTCTGCTCCTTGCGCCGAGGTAATGACACGTTCTTTTTTATACAATCCCGCTTCTTTTATTTCTTGAAGCTCATTTTGTAAGTGTTGTTGAATACTTCCGTACATGCTTAATTAGGTTTTTGCAAAAATAGCTACCATTTTTGAGTTATACCATATTATTTTTTGAATTTACTGCAATTAAATAGCCTTTTTGAGATTGATTTTTATCATAAATTCAAAACAGACACTGATATTACACATATTTAACAATAATTTCCTCATTAATATAGAGCAGTATTTTTTTGGAAACAGTAAACCCCATATCTGCTAATGTATCAGCATATTCATAGATTTGCTCAACATATACTGGATTGTGCATTCCTGTTTTATAATCAATAATAGCCGTTTCATTGTTGGTATTGACTACAATTCTATCAGGGCGAAGAATTTTTCCAGCTTTTGATATAATGTCTTTTTCGTTGTAAACCGTATTGTCTTGATGGAAATAGCTTATTATTTCAGGATGATTTACAACTTGATTGATGCTTTCTTCTAGCTTTTCGCGTTGTTGATCGTCAATAATTCCTTTGCTAATGTATTCATCTAATACAAATTCGATGTCAGATGGATATTTTATTTGTGCCAAGACATCATGGATTAAATTTCCTTTTTCGATAGCTGCTTCTTGCGAAGTATCCCATAGCAATCCATGTTTGGTCATTAAGTGTAAGTTGTGATCCTCTTTGGCAGTACTGATGAATTTTTTTTGTGTAATGGTGTGAATGTCGTCCGATGTATTCGCTTTTGCTAGATTTTCCGCTGAGTCGCCAAATTTATATATAGTTAGTTCATTATTCCAAAGTTCTTTTGCTTTTAAGTAATTGATGAATAAGCCTGAAAATGTTTGCAAGCGTTCATTACCATTACGATCTACATCTTTTTTGGTGATAATATGCAATTGTTGCACAGGTCGTGTACAAGCTACATATAGAATGTTGAAATTGTCCAATTCCAATTGCGATTGTCGTTCTTCAAATAAAGTTTCTCCCAATTTGCCATATTCTTTTACGGTACTATTGAGGTTTAAATAGGCTTCTTCAAATCCGTTGAAATCATCCTTATTGATAGGAAACCAGAGTTTTGGTTCCAGTTCCTTATAAATATCGGTATTGGCAAACGGGAATATGACCACAGGAAATTCCAAACCTTTGGATTTGTGAATGGTCATGATTTGCACGGCGTTTTCTGAACCAGAAGCCATGATACTGAGATGATTCTTTTTCTTTTCCCAGTGTTCTAGGAAACCAGCAAAGCCCAATTGTTTCTTTTGTGTATATTCCAATACAAAATCTAAGAAAAACTGAATGTATGCGTCAGATTCGTCAGTAAGTTGAAACGCGCGTACGCAATATTCCACTGCTTCATACAACGATAATTGCAAGAAATAGGTAAAGTCGAAATCAAAATCAGTCAAAGCTTCAAACAAATCTTCAGGCTCTAAAAGTACATGTGCTTTTAAAAACTCATGAGTTTTTGAAATGTGTAGCTTTTCAGTTGCCAGATAGTTTAATAAATGCAGCTTGACTTCATTATTTTTAGGCTGAATCACTAATTTTAATACATCATTAATGAATTGTACTGCTCGCGAACGTTTGATTAGTAAAGTTTCGGAGGAAATGATAGGAATACTTTTGGAAGAAAGTGCATCTGCAATGGCAATTCCCTCATTTTTTCTACGTGTGAGCACGCAAATATCTTTATAATCGAATCCTCTTTGGAGAGTTTCTTCAATTTGAGCGACTACCTTTTCAGGAATAATTTCAAATTCTTCTTCTGCGGTTTTCGCTTCTATAAAGTCAAAGGAAACCAAACCACCTTTTTTGTCGTTAGTTTCTTGTGTACTACCATTCTTGTATATTTCTTCAAACGCTGTATCATGAAAAAATTGTGATATGTGTTGAAAGAACTCATTGTTGAAATTGATGATTTCATCGTAACTGCGATAGTTTTTCGGTAGATTTTTTGGTGCTTTTTCAACAAAAAAAGGATTTACTTCTTTGTTTAATCCAATAAATTGTTCTGCTTTTCCACCACGCCAACGATAAATAGATTGTTTGGCATCACCAACAATAGTTAACGAACCGCTTTGTCCGGCTAGAGCTTCGGTTTGAAGCTTGTTTGAAATCAACGGAATTAAATTTTGCCATTGCATTTCAGACGTATCTTGAAACTCATCAATAAAGTAATGCTTGTACTTTTCGCCCAAACGTTCATAGATAAATGGCGCAGGTTCGTCCTTAATAGTCTCACTTATTAGCGTATTAAACTCGGAAATTAAGAGTAAATTTTGCTCTTCTTTGATGATTTCCAACTCTTGTTGAATGGCATTCAGTACAGAAAGTGGTGTGGCATTTTTATAAAAATTCTTCAAAAAACTCAATTCATACACGTTTTCTTTGCAACTATGATAGAGTTCAGTTAATTGTGGCAATAAACCATCAATTGTAGCAGCTTTGCTTGGATCTAAGGTTTTTTTGTACACATTTCCGTTCGCTAAATTATCTGCAAGTTTATTACCGTATAGGCTTTTTTCATTAAAATCTTTGCTGGCAATTTTTTTGAAATGATTTGGTAAGGTTTTGCGCAGAAAATCATCGAACTCTAATCCTGCATCCGCTAGCAAGTCTAACACTGTTTCTCCTGCTTTGGAAAGTTCTTCAGTAGTCGTATTGATTTTCTTTTTGAGAACTTCTTTTAATTCATTAAAGTCTTCAAGTGTTTTATCTTTTAGCTTTCGTAGATGCGGCTTTTGATTCTCATTTAATAATAATTTGGCAATCTTATTCAAATCAAATGCAATATCCCAACTTTTGTCATCATCCGCTTTTTCTAGTGCATATGTTATTAAAACATCTGATATGAGTTTATCTTCTCCTGCTTTGGAAATCAATTGATCTACGGCTTCATTCAATAAAGCATCTGTGTCGAGTTCTACTTCAAAATTTAGTGGAAGTTTCAAGTCATACGCAAACGTTCTTATGACACTATGCGTGAATTTATCAATCGTGGCAACTTCAAAAAATGCATAATTGTGTAAAATACTTTTGAGAACTTCTTTTGACTTTTGTTGAAATTGCGCAGGATGTAGTTTTAAATCTTCTGCCAATTCCATAAACATGGACGAATTTTTAGCGGTTTCATCAAAAGAAAATGCATTGAGATTTTCAATAATACGTGCTTTCATTTCGGCTACAGCCTTATTGGTAAAGGTAACTGCTAAAATTTGCTTGTACATATCTTTTTGAACGGAAGAAAGCAAAATGCGTAAATAGTCTTTAACGAGTGTATAGGTTTTTCCTGAACCAGCGGAGGCATTGTAAATAATAAATGGTGTAGACACAGAAGATTTTTTAAACTAAAAACAAAGATAGTTTAAAAAAAGAAAGCCAATCATTCGATTGACTTCCCAAATGCTTTTAGCAGCTAAAGTTTGGACAAGATGGCTCGTTAGATCTACCTGGAGGGCAACCGTTAGATGGGCAGCCATTAGTAGCTGGCGGACAATTGTTGGTTGGACAATTGTATACCGTACAGTTTAAAAATGACACATCATTACATGTGTTAAACTGTGTACAAGTAACTGTTTGATCACACTGAGGATTGCATGTCTCTAATAATGATAAGTCAACTGGACCACACAAAAACCTAGATCCTCCAACGATTTGACCTTGTTGAAAGTTAGAAACCTGCGTTCTCTTTAACTGTAATTTTTTAATTAAATTCTTTTTTCATGATTTTAAAAAATTTATGGTTAACACTTATTAATAAAACCAACAATTGGTTAACTTGTTAGTTAACAATATAGTAATAAAAAGAATTTTGAAAAAGCGTACTTAAATACAAGGTATTTTATATTTTATTAGGTTATAAAACATATTTATTTGTTAGATTAAAAAAATCCAGCTTTACGATAAAGCTGGATTTTTATGATGTATACCAACTAAATTTTATTTCTTAGCATGGATACCCTGGACAAGAAATACCACCAGAGTTTCCTCCAGTTCCACCAGTTCCACCTGTACCTCCAGTTCCACCTGTACAATTATTTACAGTACAATTTGCAAATGTCACATCATTACAGTTTGTGAAATTTGTACATGTTACTGTGAGGTCACAATCTGTTAAACAAGTTTCAACAACAGAAAGATCAATTGGTCCGCAATTGACTCTGAAACTTCTAAATCCACCAACAACTCCGTCTTTACTAAAATTGGAAACTTGTGATTTCTTTAATTGTAACTTCTTAATTAAATTCTTTTTTTTCATGATTTAAAAATTTATGGTTAACATTTATTACATAGAGTATCAAGTGGTTAATTTGTTACCCTACGATAAAGAAACGAAAAGTAATTCAAAAAAGTATGTATTATTTTGTAGTATTTTTTAATTTAATGTGTAAGTATATTGAAAATGTTCGGTTGTCATTCGTGTTTATGCTCAGAAAAATTGTACTGTATTGTGTAGAAAATATTCTTTTAGAATAGATTAACTTTATGTGAACATTAATAGAATCTTTTTGCCTTGTTTTATTATGTCCACATATATGATTATTTTTGTTAACATAAAAACGAATGTTTAACTAAATAAAAAAACAAACATAATGGCTTTTGAATTACCGAAATTACCATATGCATACGATGCTCTAGAACCAAATATTGATGCAAGAACGATGGAAATCCACCATTCAAAACATCACAACGGATATACAAACAAATTAAACGCTGCAATTGAAGGAACTGATTTAGAAGGAAAATCAATTGAAGATATTTTAACGAACTTAGATATGAGCAATGCAGGAGTTCGTAACAATGGAGGAGGATTTTATAACCACAGCCTTTTTTGGGAAGTAATGAATCCAGAAGACAGAGGATACCTTTCAGGAGAATTGAAAGATGCTATTGAAGCAGAATTTGGATCTAAAGATGCATTTATTGAAGCATTTAGCAAAGCAGCGGCTACACAATTTGGTTCTGGTTGGGCTTGGCTTTGTGTTCATAAAGGAGGAAAAGTAGAAGTATGTTCTACACCAAACCAAGATAACCCATTAATGTCAGGAGTTACTTGTGGAGGAACGCCAATTTTAGGATTAGACGTATGGGAACACGCGTATTACTTAAACTATCAAAACAGACGTCCAGACTATATTAAAGCATTTTTTAATGTAATTAACTGGAATGAAGTTGAAAGACGCTATGCAGCAAACAAATAAGAAATAACTTTCTTAAAAATATAAGGAGAAGACGAGCAGGAATGTTCGTCTTTTTTCGTTTTAGTGTATAAAAAAAGGTGGGATAAACCACCTTTTTTTGCCCCAAATCTTACCATGAACTTAACCTACTTATGCTATGGCAATGCTAATGTAAGTAGACTCGTTAAAAAAGCACTAATAAATCAGATCAAATACCTTTTTTTTAGACTAAGTGTACGATTTAACTTTTATTTAAGAAATCAATATTCAAATTCAAAAAAATCTTACAAATAAAAAATCTTTTTTTATTGAGTCTCAAAAACTTAGTATGCACGCTCTTTATTACCTTCATAAAAATTAATAAACGCTCTGTTAACAACACGATTTCCTCCGTTGGTTGGGTAATTTCCAGTAAAATACCAATCGCCTAAGTTGCTTGGGCATGCTTTATTTAGGTTGGCTACTTTTTGGAAGATTACATTCACTTCTGCGTTTACTGTATCAGTTTTGATAAGTTCACTTATTTTCTCAGATATTTCTTCATCAGTAAAAGGATCGTAAATCTCTTTTACGAAATTTTGAACATCTATGTCTTTTAAATTTATTTGCGATTTACATTTGTGGTATACTTCTTCTACCAAATCGTATTGATTGCGCTCTTTTAATAGCTCTAAAGCAGCTCTGAAAGCAATTAAATCTTCCATACGCGCCATATCGATACCGTAACAATCTGGATAACGAATTTGTGGAGCAGAAGAAACAACGACAATTTTCTTTGGATGCAAACGATCCATCATTTTAATGATACTCTTTTTCAATGTAGTTCCACGAACAATACTATCGTCGATAATCACCAGATTGTCCTCTGGTTTTATTACGCCATACGTTACATCATATACGTGTGCAACCAAATCATCACGACTACTATCTTCTGTAATAAACGTACGAAGCTTCACATCTTTGATTGCAATCTTTTCTACCCGTGGTCTTTCGGAAAGAATTTCACGTACTTTCTCAGCAGACAATGAACGTTGTCCGTTTAAGATTTCAGTAGTTTTACGTTCGTTTAAGTATTCTTCTACTGCTTCCGTCAATCCAAAAAAGGAAGTTTCTGCTGTATTGGGAATAAAAGAGAATACCGTATTTTTTATATCATCATCGATGGCATTTAATACTTTTGGAAGTAATAATTTTCCAAGGTTTTTACGTTCTTGATAAATTTCTGCATCGCTTCCGCGAGAAAAATAAATACGTTCAAAAGAACAAGCTTTACGCTCTAATGGTTCTAATATCTGTTTGGTTTGAACGGTACCATTTTTTTTGATGATTAAGGCATTTCCTGGATCAATTTCCTGCACGTCATCAAAATCTACATTAAACACAGTTTGAATTACTGGACGTTCAGAGGCAACGACTACAATTTCGTCATCTTGATAGTAATACGCAGGGCGAATTCCGGCTGGATCTCTCAGTACAAAAGAATCTCCATGCCCCATTAATCCTGCCATTGCGTAGCCACCATCCCAATCTCGAGCAGATTTTTTTAGGATTTTAGCAATATTCAAACGCTCCGCAATTAGTGGAGAAGCTTGTTGTTTATTGTATCCTTCTGCCTTTAACTTTTTGTATAATTTGGCCACAGCATCATCTAAAAAGTGACCAATTTTTTCCATAATTGTAATGGTATCTGCCTTTTCTTTGGGATGCTGCCCTAAGGAGATTAATTTCTCAAAAAGCTGATTTACATTTGTCATGTTGAAGTTTCCAGCAACAATCAAGTTACGATGCATCCAGTTGTTTTGTCTTAAAAACGGATGCACGCTTTCAATGCTATTTTTTCCAAAAGTACCATAGCGTACATGTCCTAAAAACAATTCACCTAAATAAGGCAGTTCTTTTTTCTGACGAGCCACATCACCGTTCATATCAGGTGTTTTTTCCATGATTGCATTGATACGCTCATTTACTTGCGCAAAAATATCTTGGATTGGCTGTTGTTGGTTAGAACGAACTCTACTGATATAGCGTTCGCCTGGATTCATATCTAGCTTAATACTTGCTAGTCCGGCACCATCTTGTCCTCTATTGTGTTGTTTTTCCATTAGCAAGTACATTTTATTGATGCCATAAAATGCAGTACCATATTTCTCTTTATAGTACTCTAATGGTTTTAATAGCCTTAAAAGTGCAATACCGCACTCGTGTTTCAAAGCGTCACTCATTGTTGTAGTGTGTGTTGTGTTGTTGTATGTATTGTAATAAAAAAGCGCTCAGTTTTGAGCGCGTTTTTTTAGTTTAATTCTATTTCAAACTGAGTCAGTTGTTTAAACTGCTTCAGGCGATTTGTGATTTCTTCTTTTGTGAGCGATTCCATGCGTTGGGTTCCAAACTTCTCTACACAGAACGAAGCTAAGTTAGAACCATAAATGATGGCATTTTTCATGCTTTCGAATGAAATGTCTTCATGCTTCGCTAGATATCCAGAAAATCCTCCTGCAAATGTATCTCCGGCTCCTGTTGGATCAAATACTTCTTCTAACGGCAATGCTGGTGCAAAGAATATGTTTCCGTCACTAAAAATCAAAGCTCCGTGCTCTCCTTTTTTGATAACTACATATTTTGGACCCATTTCATGAATCTTTTGTGCAGCCTTTACTAATGAATACTCACCAGATAATTGACGCGCTTCTTCATCATTAATTGTAATTACATCAACCTTTTTGATTACAGCTAATAAATCGTCCCAAGCACAATCCATCCAAAAGTTCATTGTATCCAATACAATTAATTTTGGTTTCTCAGTCATTTGATTAATCACACTCATTTGTACGCCAGGATGTAAGTTTCCTAACATTACAATTTCAGCATCTTTATAGTTTTCAGGAACTACAGGATTAAAATCTGCTAGCACATTTAGTTCTGTAACCAATGTATCTCTAGAGTTCATATCATTGTGATATTTTCCACTCCAGAAAAATGTTTTTCCACCTTCAACTACTTCTATTCCTGAAATATCAATATTTCTAGCAGCTAACATGTCTAAGTATTCCCGAGGGAAATCTTCTCCAACAACTGATACAATTGCTGAATCTACATTAAAGTTTGCAGCAGACAAACCAATATATGTAGCCGCGCCACCTAAGATTTTATCTGTTTTTCCAAATGGTGTTTCAATAGCATCAAAAGCAACCGTTCCTACAATTAATAATTTGCTCATTTCTTGAATTAAAATTTTTTGCAAACTTACATAAAATTTTTCCAAGAAAAATAGCTTATGGATTTAGATATCTTTTTTGTGATTTTTTTGAGAGAAAGTGTACTGAAAATCTACTGTTCTACACGTTCTTTTAGAGCTTTAAAGTTGTAAAAAGGTGCTTTGGTAATCGTACTATTTACAAACCAATTTGGGATGCTTCCGCCTGGATCACCATGCATTTGATGTGTTATCTTTACAGTATTACCTATTTGTTCTAATAACCAATACCCTTCAAAATAGGTAATTCGTAAATAATCATCTTGTTCAGCATAGCGTTCTGAAGCTGCTGTAATATCAATTTTTACTGCATCTTGTGCAATGCGACGAATTTTGAGCGCAATCACTACATCTCTATTGCGAACTGGCCAAGGAAGATCAATCGCAAGCCAAATTAAATAATCACTGTCTGAAGTTTTACTGAGTAACTTGCTATCCAAAGCTTTATAATTCCAATCTTTTAGTTTGTCTCCATCCAGAATGACATTTAATACTTCGTCTATGGAGCTTTCGACAGTCATTTCTGCCTTAAATAACTTTAAACTGCTAGATTTTGAAGATTTTACATAAATCTTAATGTTGTTCTTATCTTTTTTGAGCTTCCAATCTTTTTGTGCAAAAAGTGACGTGCATAAGAATAAACTTAAAATAACAATGTAGATTTTCATGTTTGATTTTGAGGGAATTATAATTGCAAAAATACAAATATGATACCAAATATACTATTTAGAGTAGTTTGTTACGCTCGTTTTCAAAGAAATTATCAATTTTTAACTTCTCTTTTTTAGACGCTTCTACCGCTAAAAAGTCACAACGTTCGTTTTGAGGATGATTATTATGACCTTTAATCCATTGAAAACGGATAATATGTCTACGATAAATTTTTAAAAAGCGAATCCACAAATCCGTGTTTTTCTTTCCTGAAAATCCTTTTTTTTCCCAACCAAAGACCCATTTTTTCTCTACAGAATCTACTACATACTTAGAATCTGTATACACTGTAACCTCAGTATGCATAAACTTTAGTTTTTCTAAAGCCACAATCACAGCCAACAATTCCATACGGTTATTGGTCGTTTTTCGATAACCTTCAGAGAATTCTTTTCGATACGGTTTTCCAACCCATTCCATGACAATTCCGTATCCGCCAGGTCCTGGATTTCCTCTAGAGGAACCATCGGTATAAATATATACGTCTGCCATAACTAAGAGTTTTCTAATACTTGCGCTATCACTTCAGGGAAGTGTTTATATTCAAGTTGATGAATCTTTTGTGCAAGCGTTTCTGGTGTGTCATTTTCGGTTACAACAGTTTTTGCTTGAAAAATAATAGCACCTTCATCATAATTTTCATTGACAAAATGTATGGTTATACCGCTTTCTTTTTCTTTATTTGCAACCACAGCAGTATGCACATGTGCTCCATACATGCCTTTTCCTCCATATTTTGGAAGCAAAGCAGGATGTATGTTAATTACCTTGTTTGGGAATGCAGCAAGAATATGTTCAGGAAATTTCCATAGAAACCCTGCAAGAACAATTAAGTCAATTTGTGCGTTTTGGAGTAAATTTAACACATCATCGCTGCGGTATAAAGCAGTTCTATTGAAGCTTAAACCGCTGATATTGTGTTTTTTAGCACGATTTAAAACTTTAGCATGCTGATTGTTAGTCAGAATTTGAACAACGGAAGCATTATTTTGCTCATGAAAATATCGAATAATATTTTCAGCATTAGTTCCGGAACCTGAAGCAAAAATTGCGATACGCTTCATAAAAAGAGTGGGATTTTAGTAACTGTTGTTTCGACAAAAAAAAGAATAATTATTAACAAAATGAAGGCAAAAGCAAATTACTTATTCCAAAAATTTAGTAAATTAGAACACATTTTCTGTACAAAATGTTGTTTTAATTTAAAGTTTTTTATTTTTGCCAACAATTAAATTTTAAAAACTATAAGATTATGTCAGACATTGCATCAAGAGTAAAAGCGATTATCGTAGACAAATTAGGTGTAGATGAGAACGAAGTAGTTCCAGAAGGAAGCTTTACCAACGACTTAGGAGCAGATTCATTGGACACTGTAGAATTGATTATGGAATTCGAAAAAGAATTCGATATTCAAATTCCAGATGATCAAGCAGAAAACATTGCAACTGTAGGTCAAGCGATCTCTTACATTGAAGAAGCAAAAAAGTAAGAAAAGAATAAATTTTCTATATTAAAAACGACATTAGAATGCATGTGCTGCATTCTAATGTTTTGTTAGAAGGAATTTCTTCTTAATTTTAAACGAACTTATCAAAGATGGAATTAAAGCGAGTTGTAGTTACAGGTTTAGGAGCGTTGACTCCAATCGGAAATACCGTAGAGGAATATTGGGATGCACTTGTCGCTGGAAAGAGCGGAGCTGCGCCAGTTACACATTTTGATCCTGAAAAATTTAAGACAAAATTCGCCTGTGAAATTAAAAACTTCAATGTTGGAGATTTTATCCATAGAAGAGAATCAAGAAGAATGGATAAGTTTTCGCAGTATGCGGTAGTTGCTTCTGATGAAGCTATTGCAGATGCAAAACTTGACATGGATAGCATAAACAAGCTACGAGTTGGTGTTGTTTGGGGCGCAGGAATTGGTGGATTAGAAACATTTCAAGAAGAAGTGATCAATTATGCCAATGGTGATGGTACTCCAAAATTCAACCCTTTTTTTATTCCAAAAATGATTGCAGATATTGCGCCTGGAAATATTTCTATTAAACATGGATTTATGGGGCCAAATTATACTACAGTATCTGCATGTGCATCATCAGCAAACGCAATGATTGATGCCTTAAACTACATAAGATTAGGACATTGTGATGTGATTGTAACTGGTGGAAGTGAAGCCGCTGTTACCATTGCAGGCATGGGAGGATTTAATGCCATGCATGCCATGTCAACACGAAACGATGATCCACAAACAGCTTCTAGACCATTTGATGCAAATCGTGATGGATTTGTATTAGGTGAAGGCGCAGGTGCCATTATTCTTGAAGAATATGAGCATGCAAAAGCTAGAGGAGCTAAAATATATGCAGAAGTAATTGGTGGCGGATTGTCATCAGATGCATATCACATGACTGCTCCACATCCTGATGGAATTGGAGTAATGGCAGTAATGCGTAACTGTCTTGAAAATGCAGGAATGCAACCTGAAGAAGTAGATCATATCAATACCCACGGAACATCAACACCGTTAGGTGATGTTGCAGAGCTAAAAGCTATTACCGAAGTATTTGGTGATCATGCTAAGAACATAAATATCAACTCTACCAAGTCCATGACAGGACATTTATTGGGAGCAGCTGGTGCCATTGAAGCTATTGCGTCAATATTGGCGCTAGAGCACGGAATTGTGCCGCCAACAATAAATCATTCTACGGTAGATGAAAATATTGATCCGAGTCTTAACTTAACACTGAATACAGCTCAAAAACGAGATATAAAAGTGGCAATGAGTAACACTTTTGGATTCGGAGGTCATAATGCTTGTGTATTATTTAAAAAGTTAGACTAATACATGAATTTTGTTCGCAAAATATTAAACTCCCGATCTGATGAAGATGGGGATTTTTTTGTTGAACTTGAAGATATTCTAGGATTTAAGACCAAAAGAAAGAAAATTTATAAGAAAGCTTTTACGCATCGTTCGATGAATCAGAAAGACTCGAAAGGGAATTCTGTAAACTACGAACGACTAGAGTTTTTAGGAGATGCCATGCTTAGTAGCGTGATCTCTTCGTATCTTTTTGTAGAAGTTCCGTCTGGAAATGAAGGATACTTAACAAAAATGCGTTCCAAAATTGTGAGTCGCGAACACTTAAACGAGTTAGGTCGCGATTTAAAACTCATTGAGTTGGTACGTTCTCGCATTCCCAAAGATAATTTCGGTGAAAACATTCATGGAAACTTATTTGAAGCTTTAATAGGCGCCATTTTTTTAGATAAAGGATATAAATACTGTGAAAAATTCATTCAATCACGCGTAATTTCTCCTTATGTAGATATTGAACGTCTAGAAGGAAAAGTAATCAGTTACAAAAGTTTGCTCATTGAATGGTGTCAAAAAGAAAAAAAGAACTTTAAATACGACGTATATGAAGACACCGGAAACGACGAATTAAAACATTTTGCTGTCAAACTATTTATTGACAATCGCGTGGTTGGAAAAGCACGCGCTACTTCCAAAAAGAAAGCAGAAGAAAAAGCATCAAAACGTGCTTATTTTGCCTTTCAAAAACAAATTAACGTTTAATTTTCACAAACAATTCTTCCCCTTTTTTCCAAATTTCTGAATTATAACTAGCTGATTTTACGATTTCAAAAAAAGAATTGATTAGCTATAACGTTTTCGTTGCGAAATCTTTACAAACATTACTAAAAATTAACCTTTATGTAGTCATTAAATTATATATTTACAATTGTTAATTGTAAGATTTATGGCAGTTCATAAACTCTTTGAGGATGATTTTGAAGAAGATAATTATACGTTGATAGCAATTCATTGTTCAGCAGAAGATTATCGATTAGCGTATTTATTAAACAAGACTTTAGATCTAAAATTAGCAAGGAAACAGGAAGATTTAGACTATAATTATATGGAAGCTTCTTTCTCTATTTATGAATGGGATGATGAAAAAAACTTTGTGACTTGGAATTTGGTTGCAAATATTAGTAGAAAAGAAGTAGAACGAGTTGCGAGTGCAGGATCATTATTTTCTGAACAACAAGGAAAAAGAACAGTTTCAAAATACTTAATTCCTGAACGTAAAAAGGTTGATTATTTTATTAAAATATCTAGCGAAAGCTATATAAAATCCCCTAAAATTATACTCTCTAAAATAAATGCTATCGCAGAAGTAATTACAGCATACATTTTAGAAGCTAACCAACTAAAATCTAAAAACAATTTAATTTTTGAGTAATGCCAAAAGGAAAAAAGACGAAAATAGTAGCTACACTTGGACCAGCATCAGGATCAAGAGAAGTCATGAAAGAAATGATAGAGCAAGGAGTAGATGTATTTCGCATCAACTTTTCGCATGCTAATTATGAAGATGTAAAAGAGCGTATTGCAATCATTAGAGAATTAAGTGAAAAACACGGATTTAACACTTCTATATTAGCTGATTTACAAGGGCCAAAATTGAGAGTCGGGATCATGTCAGAAGATGTGATTGTAGAACCAGGGGACCATATAAAATTCTGTACAGGAGAAGAGTTCAAAGGTACTTCTGAGAGAGTGTACATGAATTATCAAAACTTCCCAAGAGACGTAAAAGCTGGAGAACGTATTTTGTTAGATGATGGAAAACTTATTTTTGAAGTAGTTGATTCAGACGGAGAAAAGGAAGTAACGGCAAAAGTAATTCAAGGTGGTCCATTGAAGTCTAAAAAAGGAGTAAATCTTCCAAATACGAACATTTCATTGCCTGCATTGACTGAAAAAGATGTGAAAGATGCCATCTTTGCGATTAGTCAGGAAGTAGATTGGATAGCACTTTCATTTGTTCGTCACAGTCAAGATTTAATGGATTTACAAGCCATTATCAATGAACATTCGGATCATAAAATTCCAATTGTTGCCAAAATAGAAAAACCAGAAGCAGTAGAAAATATTGATAAAATTGTGGCGTATTGTGATGGTTTAATGGTAGCTCGTGGCGATTTAGGTGTAGAAGTACCAGCACAAGAAGTGCCATTGATTCAAAAGCAATTGGTATTGCGCGCTAAAAAGGCAAGAATTCCTGTAATCATTGCCACACAAATGATGGAAACAATGATTACGAGTTTAACACCAACAAGAGCTGAGGTAAATGACGTTGCAAACTCTGTAATGGATGGAGCGGATGCGGTAATGTTATCTGGAGAAACTTCTGTAGGGAAATATCCAGTACAAGTTATTCAGCAAATGACAAGAATTATCAAAAGTGTTGAAGATTCTCCATTGATTAGTGTACCACATTCGCCACCACATATACGCACAAAAAGATACATTACAAAATCAGTTTGTTACCATGCATCACACATGGCAAATGAAATTAAAGCGAAAGCTATTTGTACATTGACAAACAGTGGATATACAGCATTTCAAATCTCTGCTTGGAGACCAGCATCACATATTTTAGTATTTACCTCTAACAAAAGAATTCTTTCACAATTAAACCTACTTTGGGGCGTAAAAGCATTCTATTACGACAAATTTGTAAGTACTGATGATACTGTTGAAGATGTGAATCTAATCGCAAAAGAAAAAGGATTTGTCAAAAAGGATGATATGTTGATCAATTTGGCTGCTATGCCAATTACCGACAAAGGAATGGTAAACACTCTACGTGTTTCTTTAATTGAATAATGATTTCTCAAAAAATATAAATTACCGTATGCTTTGACATTTTTTAGTGTTGAAGCATACTTTTTCATAACTCTCAGTATTGCATAAATGATGGCAGAAAACGACGCAAACCAACCAGTAAGTGACGAAGAATACAATGAAAAAATAAAAAAGAAACTAAAAAAAGGAGGATATGGCTGCTTAATTATCTTCATATTTTTTATGATCATTGGGTATTGTGTCGATAGAAACATAGAAGCCGAAGAAAGTAAGGATGTTCGATATCAATACTTATATGCGGACATGAAAAAAGTGAAAAATGCAGTTTCTGAGGACGATCCATTTACGTTAATCGCCAAAGAGTGTGTGGAATCTGGTATTTACATTGAACAGCAAGAGAAAAAATTCTCACAAAAAACCAAGAAAACAAAAAAAAGACTCAACAAAAAAGCTATAAAATACTTTACCAAGCAGAATGATGAGAAGTTGCTGGTGGTTTTACAAATTTCACAGCTAGAAACCGTAGAATCTTCCACCACAGATGTATTTATTGATGCACTTTTAAGTTGCTATTCGTATGTAGAAGATGAAACAGGAATTTACGAATACTATATCGCAATTCGCTCAGAAAATAAAACATACGATGCACATTCTCCATTAGGATATGACGGTTATAGTGTAGATAAACAATTGCTGGATTTTTACGGTGAAAAAGCCACTGAAGAATAGTTTGTTATACCAATTTATACAATATGATTTTAAACGAATTACTACAAAACATCGAAAAACTAACACAGAATTTCGATACAATTGCTGAAGAAAGAAAAGTACAATTAGAAACACTATCTGCCTACGTTCAAAAGAAATTTGACGAACAAAAAACGCCAAAATTGATTGTGATTTGCACACACAATTCTAGAAGAAGTCATTTAGGACAACTATGGCTAGCAGCAGCAGCAGATTATTACCAATTGCCAGCATTAGAAACGTATTCAGGCGGGACAGAAGCGACTGCTTTCAACCCAAATGCCATTGCTGCCGTAAAACGAATTGGTTTTCAGGTCTCAAAATTGGTAGAGGCAGAAAATCCTATTTATAAAATTCAGTGGAAAGAAGATCAGGAAGCGTACCAAGCGTTTTCAAAGCGTTTTGAAGAAGCTCCGAATCCAACACAGGAATTCTCTGCGATTATGGTATGTTCTGAAGCAGACGAAGGTTGTCCATTTGTTCCAGGAACTGATTTTAGAATTGCCTTGCCTTTTGATGATCCTAAAGCTTTTGATGGAACACCACAAGAAGCTGAAAAATATGACGAACGTACCGAACAAATCGGAACTGAAATGTTGTATGTGATGTCAAAAGTTTAGGTGAAATAGTCTTAAAGATTTATAAAATACTCTAAACGTCAGATTGAGTGGAAAATCTGTGATTTATTGTATCGAGATCTGCTTAGAAACAGTTCTTTTCATAGCGTTTCTCGATACTATTTTTGTTCATTTTAACAGACTCAATGACATGAAAAACCACTCGAACTAGCGTTTAAAATATGCCCAATAATCTAAGCTAGTCTAACAAGGCTAGGATATTAAAAATCAAACTTCAACTGAACTGAAATACTTTTTTTTGGTTCAGTTTTTTTTGTGGCTTTTTCTTTTTTATCGGTATTCAAATTACTTAAAGAAATCCCTAATAAACGTACTGAGTTTTTCAACTTTTCTTGGTACAATAACTCTTTCACGGTTTCTAGAATCAAGCTTTTATCTGAAATATAATAACGAATAGTTTTGCTCCGTGTTTGTGCAGTAAAATCGCTATATTTTATTTTTAAGGTGATCGTTTTTCCAGAAATGGAATACTTTTTTAAACGTCTTTCCAACTCTTTAGCAATATTTTCTAGCTTTTCTAGCATAAAAATTTCACTGGTCAAATTGTCAGAAAACGTACGTTCTGCTCCAACTGATTTTGCAATTCTATTAGGTTTCACCGCACTTAAGTGAATGCCTCTTACAACATTATAATAGAACTTTCCTGATTTTCCGAAATGTTCAGTCAAATAGTCAACATCTCTTGCTTTTAAATCTTTTCCAGTAAAAATTCCCAGTTGGTACATACGTTCGGCAGTTACCTTTCCAACACCGTAAAACTTTCGGATATCTAGCTGTTCTAAAAACTCCAAGACTTCTTCAGGAGGAACGGTTTTTTGTCCATTAGGTTTATTGTAATCGCTAGCAACTTTGGCAATAAACTTATTAATGGAAATTCCTGCGGAAGCGGTCAAACCTACATCTTTTAAAATTTTAGCACGGATTTCTTCGGCAATCAAAGAAGCACTCGGATTTCCTTTCTTATTTTGTGTGACATCCAAATAGGCTTCATCCAAAGACAAAGGCTCTACCAAATCGGTATATTCATAAAATATGGCTCTAATTTGAGTAGAAATCTCTTTATAACGATCAAATCGTGGATGGACAAAAATCAGCTCTGGACAACGTTTTTTTGCCAAAAATCCACTCATGGCACTGCGTACACCAAACTTTCGAGCTTCATAACTTGCAGCACTTACCACACCACGCTTTGCTCCGCCACCAACAGCCAACGGTTTTCCTTTGAGTTCAGGATTATCCATTTGCTCTACAGATGCATAAAACGCATCCATATCAACATGAATAATTTTTCGTAATGGGAAATCGAAAGCCATATTCAAAATTATAATATCTTTAGCCTATATTATAGTATTCATGCAAGAAATAGAACGAAAATTTCTCGTTAACAGTCTAAAATTTAAAGATGAAGCCGCAAGTTCTTTCGAAATAGCGCAAGGTTTTCTGAATACAGATGTTGAACGTACAGTACGTGTTCGTATCAAAGGAAAGGAAGGATTTCTAACAGTCAAAGGAAAATCAAACGAAACTGGTACAAGTCGTTTTGAATGGGAAACTGCAATTTCAGTTGCGGAAGCAAAGCAATTATTAGCGATTTGTGAAGAAGGAATCATTGAAAAAATACGGTACAACATTCCGTCTGGAAATCATACATTTGAAGTAGATGAATTTTTTGGACAAAACGAAGGCTTAATTGTAGCAGAAGTTGAATTACAGCACGAAGATGAACCATTTAATACACCATCTTGGCTTGGTGAAGAAGTCACAGGTCAAACCAAATATTACAATTCACAACTCAGTAAAAAACCATATAAAACTTGGCATCATGAATAAATATGTCTGCCTCATTCTGATCGCAATTTTTAGTGTTGCATGTAATAATTCTACAGAAAACAAAAAAGAAATCACCGTACGTGAACAAGATGGAATCAAAAAATTTTCCAAAGAAGAAATTAAAAAATTAACGGAGGAAGGTTACAAAATTTTGGAATTCATAGATCCAAAAACAAAAGATACCATTATGATGCAGCAATACTTCATGGCATTCCTCAAAAAAGGTCAAAATCGCTCGCAAAGCAAACAAGGAGCAGATAGTTTACAGCGTTTACATTTAGCGCATTTAAAAAGAATGTATGAGTTGGGATATGCTGATATTTCAGGGCCTTTTGGCGATTTAGGAGACATTCGTGGTATCACAATCTACAGTGTTCCAACCATTGAAATGGCAGACAGTTTGGCAAATGCTGATCCTATTGTAAAAGCAGGACGTTTGGAAATTGAAATGCATCCTTGGTGGGCAGGAAAAGGACTGCCATTACGCTAAAATCTAATACCAATCTTTATGAGGAATTTTATTTGGCTTTGTATATTTTTTTTACTCTGTAGTTGTGAAAAAATGAGAGAAGAAAGCACGGTTAAAAATGTATGTAAAAACTTTTTAAAAGGTCGAATCGCTTATAATCAAGGAGATGAGACAATGTTAAAAGAAGCCACCTCAGATACGCTTTTCTTAGTCATTGAACTTAATAAAGAACATGCAAAAATGCTTCGTGCTGGCGGAGCTCAAGGAATAAATGAAGACATTAAAAGGATTAAAATAACAAATGTTAATCTTGAGGATGATTGCGCAGTTTGCAATACCAATCGAAATGAATATTACTTTATAAATCTATGTAAAGATGATAATGGAAAATGGAAGGTTCAAGGAGAAAATAATAAGTATCCAAGTGCCGCTCAAATCCATCGGACTAAAAATGAAATCCAAAAACAGAAAGAATATTTAGTAAAGAAACCAGCAATTGATTCGGTGTTAAAAGTTGTCAACTCGTTTCACAAAGCTGTAAAAACCTATTTTTTAACAGATGACATAAACATCTTGTTTGAAACCTGTAATTCAGCTACTTTTAAGGCTGTAAAATCGCTCTATTACTACACAAAAAAAATAAACAGATTAGAAGAATTAAAAGAAGAAATTAAATTCCCAAAAGCTCTGGCAATGGATCCTTTATTTGAAGGAGAAAGCGTAAAAAGTAAATTTTACAAGGAAGAGATATTCGTAAATCTTAAAAAGATTGATAATCACTATACAATAGTTGGCTTAAACAATATAAATTCGGATAAAATTACAACAAATACCATTCATCAAAATTACTTAGACTTGTTAAGAGCGCTGTATTTATTGCGGACGAAAACGTATTGGAAGAATATGAAATTTATGGCAGTCTCAAGATAAACATGAATATTCGAAAGTATTTCAAAAAAGCACTGCAAATCTTCCTGATTTTCGCAATCATTGTACACTTTACGATCAAAGATATGTTTTATCTTTCGGCGTTACTTTTTTATGGAACACCGCTTCCGATGATTGTGCTCGGGTTATTGTTTTTACTGCTGTTTACAAAGGCTTCCGCCAGAAAATACTATAAAATAGTAGCACTTGTTATTGCAGTTATTTGGTTCAACCGAAGTTACACAACTTCACCTAATGTGGACACTACAAATGCGATAGAAGTTGTTTTGTGGAATGCGTACAGAGTCCGAAACTTTGAGGATGCATTTTCCGTGAATAAATCAACTCCGGATGTGATGATTTTGATTGAATGTGATGAATACGACTATCAAAAAATCAAAGAAAAATACAAAAACTATCATTTTGAACTCACAGAAAAATCCGTTGGAATTTTTTCAAAAATGCCCATAAAAGTTCATTCAAAAGTAAAAACAAAAGATCATGTTGTTGTGGTTCATTTTAGCACAAAAAACACAAATTTTTATGCGATTGATGTCTCTTCAGATTTACGACATTTTCGAGAACCGATGCTAGAAAGTATTCTTTCTGAAGTCAAAACAGACGAAAAAAACATCATATTGGGTGATTTTAATACGCCTTTTGAATCGTTATTCTTTGAAACATTTAAAAAAGAGTATCAACACGCTTTTACAGAAAAAGGAAATGGGTTTCGTGAAACTTGGTTTTGGAATATTCCGCTGCTTTCTCTTGATCATATCTGGGTTTCAAAAGATTTGGAAATTCTAAAAACAGAAAAGCTGGTCACATGGAAATCAGATCATTCTATGCTCAAAATGTATCTAAAAAAATAAATGATATAAGTTTTTAATTAGACTCAAGAATTAAAAGCATTTTTAAAATTCGCTTTAACTTCACTTTTTGCATCGGCTTTGTAAGAATGTCATACATGCCTGCTTCGCTACATTTGGTGGCAACTTCATCATTACTCAATACTGTATGTGCCACTATTGGAATAGAAGGTTGTAGTTTCTTTATCTCCTGTGTTGTTTCAAAACCGTCAATATCAGGCATGTTTAAATCCATCAAAATAAGACTATATTTTTTGGTTGTGATTCTTTGAATTGCATCATGACCATTATCTACAGTATCACATGCCACAGACAAACTTTCAATAATTTTTTTAGTAATTAATAAGTTGATTTTATTATCATCAACAAATAAAATATGGCTCGAATTCCTTTTTTGAGAAGGTTTGGATTGACTTTTTTGAAGAGTTGCACTAGCTCTTTTCAATACTATAGGAAATGCTACTTGGTGTAAATTACACCTTATTATTAAATAATAATTGATATCATACAAGGATAAAATTTGATTACATAAAATAAGTCCTAAACGAATGCCTTTATGTTCATTTTCATTAGGAAGTAAAATACGTTATTACTGTATATCTTCTATTGTTTTTTCAGGAATCCCTTTTCCATTATCTTCAATACGAAACAGAATCTCAGAAGTTGTGTCTGAAACAATATGTTCTTTGATTTCAAAGGTAATTTTAGTCACATCAGAAGCTTCTACGGCATTTTTTAAATATTCCGAAATACAATAGTTAGTTTGGCTTCATCTAAAACAAATAGTTGATATTCCAACAAATGGTATCAAACCCCCATCTTCAGATGGGAGATACTTCTAGTATTTATGAGTAACTTTGTTTTATGAGCTACACAAAAGGGAATCATACCACATATTATCATCGTTA